>JADMIO011011052.1_pt1 | contig 123127 bp, 99 predicted proteins | sample 8958161 | NCBI WGS metagenome assembly JADMIO01 (sample SAMN16585339, study PRJNA669376) | soil metagenome | isolation source: Crop rotation soil | place: USA: Cullars Rotation, Alabama | collected 2011 | reverse complement strand
CGCGACAACTTGTCCACGTGGAATTCTAAGCTTAGGATCCCAATGTGCTGGAAAGCTTCGAGCTCGTGACCCGCGGCGGAGCGCGCGGACGACAAGACCAGCCGCGTGCGAATGCTGCTGGGTAGTCCGCTGTCGGAGTCCACCTCGGGAGGCTGCTCGCCTTCGGGGGGCTTCACGAAAGTGACCTCGCGCTCTTCCTCGAGCTGCTCCCGCGTGAGGAACAGAAAGCCGCGATCGGCGCGCAACACCTCGACCAACTCGTCCAGCACGGCGCGGATCTGCTCTTCGAGCTCCAGCTCTCGCGCGCTACGCTGACCGAGCTTGACCAGCGACTTCAGGTAGCCGCGCGCGCGAGCCCGCACCGAATGCTGCTCCGACCCTTCGGACTCGAGCGGCGACGATTGGCCCGAGGAAAAGCTGGACGAAGCTTGCGCGCCGCCCAAGTGTTGCACCCTGAGCCCGAACTCTCGACGGATCCAGCGCAGGCGATAGGCGGCGCCATGCTCGCGCGCGAGCGTCTCCGCGAGCCGCGCCTGATCGCGCGCGGCCTCGCTGTTTCCGGCGGCTTCGAGCAGGTGCGCGCGACAGCGATGCACCGCATAGAGCACCCACGGCGCGCCTTCTTCGCGTCCGAGCCGCTCCGCTTCGCCGAGCGCGCGCTCGGCCGTCAGCGGCTCGCCGCCGAAGAACGCGCGGTAGCCCTCGATCGCAACGGCGTGCGCGCGCAGCAGCGGCATGCGCGCGGCGAGCTTCAGATCGCGAAGCGCGTTGTCCAGCGCGGGCAACAGCTTGGCACGCTCCGCGGGCTCGACGCACAAGCACGCGTGAACGCGCGCGTGCGCCAACTGCACGTAGTATTCGGTCACCTCCAGCGGCACCCGGCGCGGATCGAATTTCCGCTGCTCCACCTCGTGCACCAGCGCTTCGAACTCCGCACCCAGGTCACCGCACTCGGTGAACAAGCGAACGCGTGAGCCATACGCGCTCATGATTTCGCTGCCTGATTTACCCGGCCGGGTGGTGAGCTCGACCAGGCGAGCGAGCACTAAATCCGGCTCTTGGTGGCGACCGAGCGTGAGCCGCGCCGCGCGCACGCTGATCTCCATGAACTCGAGCGCCAGCGTCGGACCCTCGTGGCGAGTCAAGCGCGCGACCGCGCGCTCCAGCCATTTCCAGGCTTCCAGGTTCCGGCCGCGCACGGCCTCGATTTGCTGCTGATTGTAGGCGGTCAGACAATATTCGCTGAGCTCGCGAAAGTGCCCATAGTCGTTGAGCAAGCGCACCCCGACCGCCAGCGCCTCGCGAATATTGCCCGAGAGTCCGGCGATCGACACGTGGACTTGCAGCACCTGCGCATAATCCATGGGGTTTCGCGCCGCCTTGGCGACACGTTCGGCGACCTCGAGCCAATGGAGTCCGCGCCGCCGAAACCCGAGCGCGGTGAGCACGAAGCTATATAGCGAATAGCCGCGGCTGAGCGCCGTGGGCGAGCCGAGCGCCTCGGCGGGTCCGAGGCCGCGCAGCGCGGCGTGCACCAGCGGCAGCGGCTTGGCAGTGTGAAACGCCAGGCGCCCGACCTGGTAGTACAGCGCGCACAACACTTCGGCGCGGCGTCGTTCGTCGGCGCGAATCAGCCCGCGCTTGGGCAACAGCGTGCGACCGAGCCAGGCCAAGATCCCAGGGACGAGCTGGGCTACCGAATCTCTGGGCGGCGCGACGCCGAGCGCGTCGAATGCCTCGGCCAGGGTGCTCCACGCGCTGTTCGTGTCGAGCTGCATCTCCGCCCAGCTGGCTCGATAGAGGGCGAAGGCTCGCGTCACCGGATCCTCGGCGCGCGCCACGATCGCTCGCAGCCTGCGGACTCCAGCTTCGATCGCGCCCGTCCGCAGCAACGCCTCGGCGTGTAGCAGGTCGAACCCGAGCGGGAGACTCTCGGCGACGCGCGCCGAAGCCTCTTCTGCGCCCTGGAAGAAGCGCAAGCTGAGCTCGTTGTCGAAGGCGCGAAAGCTCAGCTCTGCCGCCACGCGGCAGCTGGCAAGGACGCGCTCGGGCCGCAGCTGCGGGCGACCGGCGAGGTAATGCGCTGCGAGAGAGATCGCAAATTCTCGGCCCTCGAGCGGCCCGCCTTCGGTCGGCCCGGCCTCCCCTTCGGCAGCGAGCAACCCGCCGCCACTCTCGAGCACCACCGCCAAATCGAAGTCGGTGCTGCTCGTTTCGGTCGAGCGTAGCGCCGAGCGGGGCAAGAGCCCGGCTTCGTCGAGCGCTTCGGCGACGCTTTGGTGTAGCCCCGACAGCTGGCTCGGCTCGAGCAAGCTCAAGAGCGCCTCGCGCACCGCGTCGTGCACGAAACGATGGCTGCCTTTGCCCGCTGCTTCGATCAGCATCGCGCGTCGCGCGTCGACCAAAAGACCACGCGCGTGCTCCAGCGGCTCGGCGGCGACCGCCGCCGCCAGCCGATCGTCGAAGGCCATGCCGATCACCGCGCCCGCAGACAGCAGCGCGACGCAGGACCGGTCGAGCCCGTCGATGCGACGGGTCAAGAGCTCGAGCGAGCCGCGCGGCAAACCCATCTGCGCCGCGGCGTCGCGATCGAAGCGCCACTCGCCCCAGTAGGGCACGAGCACGCCGCCATCGAGCATGCTGCGCACGGTCTCGAGCACTCCGAGCGGTGTGCCGTCGCTGAGCCCGCCAATGTAGCGTAAGAGCTCGGGATCCAGCCGTTCCTGGCCGAGATAGGCCCGAACCAGGTCGGCTATTTGTTGTTCATCGAAGCTGTCGAGCGACAGCTCCCAGACGCGCTCGGGCTCGAGCGTTCGCAGCAGCCGGTCGACCGCCGGCCAGCTCTCGGGGTCGTCTCGGCCAGAAAGCACGTACAGCACGCGCGAGGCCGCCTGATCGATCAAACGGCCGATCACGCGACGACTACCGGCATCCAGCCATTGGATGTCGTCGATCACGACCGTGATCGGCGCGCCATCTTGCAACAATCTGCCGAGCAGCTCCGCGAGTCCTTCGGAGAAGACGTGCTCCGCCGCATCCATGCGCGGCAGCGGCGGAGCGTCCGCAAACAGGTGAGACAGACGCGGAGACAGGCCACGCAGGAGCGAAGCGGCGTCCCCCGCTTGCGCTCGGAACGCAGCGATCGCGGCCAGGCGCTTGGCCGGCGGCAGGCGCTCTTTCTGCGCGAGGTGCGCCTCGATCAACTGACGGGCGACGCTGAACGGTTCGTGCTGCGCGTCCTCACAAGTGACCCTGAAAAAGCGCTGCTGGTCGCCGTCGATTTCTTCGAGAAACGCGCGCACGAGGCGGGTTTTCCCGGCTCCACGAACGCCGCGCAGCAGCACCACCTGACCACGACCCGAAGCGCTCGCGCGCCAGGCAGCGCGCAGCCGATCCAGCTCTCTTTCGCGTCCGAAGAGCGGGATCGACCCGCCGCGACCGAGGCCCGACGCCTGACCGCTCGGTCTGAGCGAAATGGAACTGCCCGGCTGGCGCAGCCGTCGCAGATCGTCGAGCAGCGCGTGGGCGTCGAAATACGCTTCGACGCTGCCGATTCCCAATAAGCGTCTGAGAATCCCTGCGAAAGGGCGCGACAAGAACGGCGGCAGCGCCGGACTCTCGCCGTGACGCTCGAGCATCGGATCCGGCGCAGCAGAGCTCCAAGGGGCAGAGCCGGTCATGCACTCGAACAGCACGCAACCGAGCGCAAACAGATCGCCTCTCACATCGCCGAAGCGCGCGGTCGTCCGTGAAACCACCGAGCTATTTTCGACTCGAGGTTCGAAGGCTTCCGTCTGCGAAGGCGAGCCAGCCAGGCCGAAGTCGACCAGACGCACCGCCGTCGTGTGCGCGTCGAACAGAATGTTGGCTGGCTTGACGTCGCGGTGAACGAGGCCGCTGTCGTGAATCCTGGCCAGCGCGTCCGCGAGCTGGATCGAAAGCTCGATCACCTGATCCTCGTCGAGCGAGCCCTGCCGCAGCCGCTCGGCCAGCGTCTCGCCGGACGCGAGCTCCATGATGATGTACGGCACGCTCCCGGAGCGCCCCACTTCCATCACGGCCGGGAGCGCGGGGTGTCGCACCCGCGCCAAAGTCACCGCCTCACGCAGAAACCGTTGCGCGAGCTCCTCGGGCAGCCCAGCGTCGCCCTCGTGCTGCGGAACCTTCGTGGCGTAGTAGCGCCCGCCGCGACGTACTCGCCAGACCGCGCTGTGAGCTCCGCGACCGAGCTCGTCGAGCACCTCCACCCCCGGGATGGAAATGAAGGGGCGGCCCATCGAAGGCCAACTTACTACACTGCTATGCGATCGGATGCACGCTCAGCGATTCGGGCAGGCCCGTGTGGGCAAAGGGATGTCCCCTGCCAAACGTCAGCGGGAGCTCTGTCCGCGGGAGCGCCCGCGCGACGACCGGACCCCTAGCCAGGCTCAGGTCGACGAACCGACATGGCCCCGCGCCCCCGCCAGGCAAACCCTTCAGGGTAGCGAGCCCAGCGTGCCCGCCCTGCAGAAAGCGGCGCAGCTCCGCGTGCATCTCCGGCCAAAGGTAAAGCTCCTGGTGATAGTCCGCGGTGGGCGCGAAGCTTGGCGCCTGACTCGGAATTCTCTCGCCCCACAAGAAGCCCCAGCGCTGAAGGCACTCTCGCAGCGCAGCGGTCAGGGCCGACGGTAGCTTCGGCGCTGCCGCGCTGCCGAACACCAGCGGCGCCTCGGCGACCTTCGGAAACCCGAATACGGCTGCCACGGCGAGACCACTCTCCAGGGTTGTTGGGGGTGGGAAGGAATACGCCTCGAACGCGTACCACGGCTCGAGCGTGCGAAACGCGTCGTCCTCGGGCAGTGAGACCCGAACCGGCCGGCCCTCGCCATACCAGGCGCGGAGCAGGCGATCGCGTTCGACCAATTCCGCAGACGCGGAGGCGCAAGCGGCGGACCAGCTCGGCCCCGCGGCCACGCCGTTCGAGCGAGAATACTTGAAGAGGGCGCTCGGCGGCGGCTCGGGAAACACCTCTGAAAACTCGAGGCTGTCCGCCTCCCCCTCCAGGCCGCGGACCGCGTAGCGGGCGCGCGGTCTGGCTAGCGCCTCGAGCACCGCGATCCGCTCGAACAGCTCGAAATAGGCGCGCGCCACCGGCGCTGCCCCGCGAGCGCCAGCGCTGCCGAGCGCTTCGCGACCATCCGCGGCCCGCGCGAACAGCCCGGCGACTGAAACCGAGAGACCTGGAACCTCCGTGGCCTCGAACAAGCTCTCGGCGATCTCCCAGCCCTCCGGCAACGGAGCGCTAGCCTCGAGCGCGTCGAGCTCGGCCAGTGGCTCGACCAAAGTCATGCAGCGCGGCTCGCCCCGGAGAGCGCGAAAAGCTCGTCACAGAAGTCCTCGAAATGTCGCATCGCGAAGGACAGCGTCTCGAACGCACGCGAGGCGTCGCTCGCCACGAGCAGGGTCTCCAGGACCGGCACGCATTCGGCGACGTGCTCACGGTCGAGTTCGGCGTGACGAGCCACCACGCTCAGCGCTCCCGCGGGCACGCCGCAGTGCTCCTGCAACGCATCCACCCAAACCGGACCCATCAGCACCGTGATGTACTCCGCGAACAGGATGTACGCGAGGTAGGCTGCGGGCGCGCTCGGGATCGTGCGGCTCAACTGCGCCGTGAGCTCGGCGATGGCCCGGCAAGGTTCGAGCTCGACTCCGGCGCTGGCCCCGAATCGCGCGCGCATTTCGCGCAGATCCGACTCCGCCCAAAGGTCGTGGCCGTGCTCTTCACCCGCCTTGTGGCCAAAGTAGAGCGCGAGCTCGGACTGGCCCTGGGCCTCGGCGCTCGCGCGCGCGAGCTCGAGGTGCAGCGGCGTGTGGCGCACCAAGTGGAGCACGCTAGAGAGGTACTTGGCGACGGTCAGCGGCGGCACCTCGCCGCGCTGTGCGGCGAGCAGCAGCGGGTGAGCGTGCAGGCGCCCGGCACAGGCTTCGATTTCACGTTGTAAGGCGACGGCGAGCATTTCAAATTCCTTCATCCAGATAGGCAGAGCTCGGGACCCGGAGCACCGAGGTGAAAGCCGGCTCGGCTGTTCACCTCGGAGTTTCCAGGTCGGCATCAGAACGTGCTGAGAGCGAAACGCTTCTTCATGATCGGCTCCTTTCTTACTGTCGAGAGTTACGAAGCTGGTACTTGGGGCCCGAGCAAAATTGCTCGATGAAGGTGTGCTCGCTGGCCGAGCTCAAGAACTTGGTGAAATGGACGTGCGCGCCCCAGCGCTCGCTGAGCAGCGTGCCCGTCGCGTTGAAGCGGAGCCGCGTCACGACGTGCATCATGGCCAGGTTCGAGGGCGCGACATCGAGCTCGACCCGCTCCACGCCTGCGCTCTTCAGCACCTCGAACACCAAACGCGAGAAGAAGTGCTGAATCGGCTGAAACCCCTGATATTCGGGGAGCAGCGCCGCGCTGCGCACGTAATAGGTGCCCCAATCGAGCGGGGTGCAGACCACGAGCCCAACCGTGCGCGAGCCCGCCTTGAACTCGAAGAAGTCACCTATCGCCCGATAGTAGCGAGCCTTGCTGGAATCGAGCTGGCTCGTGGAAAACGGTGCCGCGCTCGCGTCTTCCTCGAAGATCGTCGGGTAATGCTGGCTGACGAACGGGGTCGCGGCCTCGTAAGAGCTCTGTTCGATCCTGAGCTTTCCGATCGAAAACGGCAGGTGCAAGCTCCAATCGATGCCCCAGAGCGTGCTCGACAAGCGCTGAGACGTGGCCGCGAGCGGCAGATTGGCGCGCGGGATTTCTGGGACTGGAGTGGATTGCATTCGCGTTCGCCTTCCCACCCCGCCTCGCGCTACCCTCAGGGGTTGCTTTGCGGTGGGGGTCTTATGGCGTCGCGCGGCTCATGGCCAAATTTCCTCGCCTCGAAAATCGCGCACGACTCACGGAGGCGCGAGGTAGGCGTCCAACACCCAGTGCCCCGACGCGCCATTGAAACCGTCGATCTGTACGAAGTAGTCGCCCGCCGGCAGAACCAGATCGAGAAAGCTTCGTCCCTCGCCGCGCCCGGGTGCGCAGGCATGCAGCACCTCCGTGCCTGGGCACTCTCCGGCGCGACGAACGACCAGGATCGTCGCGTAGTCGCTGCCGCTCATGTCCAGGACCACGCGTCGGGCCTCGGGCAGGCTGAGCTTCAACATTTGATCACCCGCGCCACCTTGCGCGCCGCCGCCGTAGTCGCAGCCCGCTTCGAAATCGGCGTGCGCGTTGTCGGTGTTTCCGGAAAAACGCCCGCCGGTTTCCGGAATCGTCACGGCGTCGTCGCAACCGTCTGCGAAGGCGACCAAAGTCGCAGGCGTCGCGGCACGAGTGAAGGCCGTCAGCTCGACCGGTGCGCCCACCGCGCTCTCCGCGACCGCGATGTAGTCCCCCGCCGCGACCCCGAAGGCGCGAGCGCGCACCGGCGAAACGTCCGTGGCCCGGCAAGCGAGGCTGGTTTTTTGACTGCAACCGGGCTCGAGCAAGCTCACCGCGCCCGTGTCGCCGGCCGAGAGCCGCTCCACGAGGAGCACGTCCGAGCGTTCAGCGAGGGTCAACGTGCGCGTGGCGTCGACCGCGCCCGGCAAGCATTCGCTGGCAATCGAGTTCTCGTGATCGCCGAGCTCGAGCACTTGGCTGACTCCGGCCGGAATCGGCGGAGGCGCCGCGCAACCCTGGTCGGCCGCGGGCACGGTCGCTTCGCGGAGCTCGAGGCTGAGGTCCACCTCGGTCGGCCCCGACGCGCCCAGACCGATGAAGTAGGTCCCAGTAGCCAGCGCTCGCGCAAACAGTCGCGCTGGCGCACCGACTCGGCAATCGAGCTCGCTGCTCGCGGCCGCGCACTGCTGGTTGCGGAGCGACAACGAGGGCGTGCCGTTGCCGTCCAGCGGCACCGCGCGCACGACGATGTCGTGTGGCTCGCTGAGCTCGAAGCGATAAACGAGATCGCCCTCGGCGACTTGGCACGCGCTCGACAAATCCCGATTGACGCCGACCAGCGAGGCCTGCACGCTGCCTTCGCTCGGCAGCTCGAGCGCCGTGCCACACGTCTCGTTGGTCGGCGCGGGCTCCGCCGCTCGATAGGCGACCCGCAGGCTCACGTCCTCGTCTTCGAGGCCGCTCACGTACAGCGGATAAGCGCCCGGTCCGAGCTCGCGCAAGATCAGCCGCGACACACCGCCAGCGCCCACCGCAGCGTTACAGCCCAGCTCCACGGCGTTCTTGCTGCACGATGTGGCGGCGGACAAGGCGAGACCGGAGTCTGCCGAGGTGGCCGTTACGTCCAGGTTCAGCGGCGGGCCCTCGGGCACGATCAGCGCCACCACCACGTCGCGACGCGCGCCCCCGGGCTCGACGCAGGATATTGCCGCGTCTTCGGCCGCCGCCAAGAGCGACAGTGAGTACGTGCCATCCGCATCGATGACGAGTGCGTCGGCGCAGGTGTCGTGCTCCGGGGCGCTGCAGCCATCCTCGTCGATCTGACCGTCGCAATCGTCGTCGCGTCCGTTGCCGCACACTTCGGCCTCGGCGCCGTTCACGCGAGGATCGGTGTCGTCGCAGTCTTTGCCGCCGCAATTCCAAACCGGATCGCCGTCGCCGTCCGCGTCGCGCGCGAGGTGCTCGCAGGAACGGCTCTCCTCGATGCAGCGATCGATGGTGCACGAGATTTGATCCGAACATTGCACGAGCGCCCCAGCGCGGCAGCCGATGCCGGGCTGGCAGATCTCCACGCCGTTGCAGTACACCTCGTCGGCGCAGCGTTCGTTCACTGCGCTGAAGCGGCAGCGCCCGATGCTGCGATCACACGCGTCGTCCGTGCAGGCGATGCCATCGTTGCACTGGCCATCATCCACGCACGCGCCTCCGATGTTCGGATTTCCGCCGCCACCTCCTGTCGTCGTGCCTGCGTTGCCGCCGATGCCGGCGGTTCCCGCGCCGCCCGCGCTCGCGCCGCCGCCACCCGTGGCGAACGGGCTCGGAGTTGCGCCGTTGCCGCACGCGGCGAGGCCCGCCAGGGCCAGAAGCACGCCAAACACGGAACCCTGCATGCCGTTGCTCGGTGTTACAGCGCACAACGGCGCGGCGCCACACCGGCTGCTCCATCTGACCAGCGGTCGGCCGGCGAGCTGAACGACCAGGACCGATGTCGTGCAGTGTAGTTCTTTCTGCCACTCACCGCGTCAATTCGGCTTGTTGAGCAGGGTAGCCGTTGCCTTGGAGGCCAGCGTAAGATCACGCGAGTGTCGAACGAACGACTGACTCGTCACGAGATCACGTGGTTGCTCGCACAGGAGGCGCGGGGCGCGGCGAAGACGCTGCGCGACGAGGTCGTCAAGGTTCAGCGCCCGACGGGCAGCGAGCCCGCGCCGGAGCCGGTGGAGACCACACTCGACGCCTTGGACGACGCGATCGCCATGCTGAGCGCGCTCAACACCGGTTCACGCGGCAACAAGGCGCGCCGCGGTCGCATCGACCTGGCCGCGCTGCTCTACGAGGTCGCGCCGAGCGCTCGCATCGCCATCGAGCCCGGCGCGGGCACGGAGGTCTTCGGCGACGAGGCCGATCTGCGTCGCATGGTCAACCTGCTCGTCACCCAGGCGGCGGCGGGGGCGTCCCAGACCGAGGTGCGCATTCGTCGTCAAACCGACTGGGTGCGCATCAGCGTCGATTTGGGGCCCGACGTGGCCGCCACTGGCGAGCTCGAGCGGCGCTGGCTCAGCCGCATGGCCACGCGCCACGGCGGTTGGTTCGAGCTCGAAGGCGGTACTCAGTCGATCTTGCTTCAGGCCGACGGCGCCAGCGATCAACGCGAGGTGCACGAGCTTCGTCAGGAGCTGAAGCAAGCCCAAGAGCTGGGCGAAGCGTACGCCCGCGAGCTTGCCACGGTGCTGGTGAGCGGCGACGTCAAGACCGAGCCTCCCCCGCAACAAGCCTCGCAGAGCAACGCGGCCTTCGACGCGCTGCGCGGCGCCGCCGCGGCCTTCGAGCGCATCGTGAAGGGCAGCCTCGACGCTTTGCGCGTCGACGTGGCCGCCGCCGCCAAGCTCGACCCGAACAGCGAATTGTCGCACTCGCTCTCGCGACGCGCGCTCTCGCTCGGCGAGGTGGCCTCCGAGCTCGCGTTGATCGCCGAGTCTCAGACGGACGAGCCACACGCCGAAATCGACCTGGTCGCAGCGTGCCGCGCGGCGCTCGGCGCCACCTCGGGGCGCGCGTCGCGCCACGACATCGCCATCGACGTCAGCTTGCCAGAGCGCCTGCTGGTGAAAAGTGCGCCCAGCACCGTCGAGCTCTTGCTCAAGCTGCTGATGGCACACGCGGTCGCTGCCACTCCACGCGGCGGAGTCATCCGACTCTCGGTGTACGCCACCGAGCTCGGCGCCGCGATCGCCATCGAAGACGGCGGCCCGCCAGTGCCGGAAGCGCTGCGCTCACTCTTGCTGCGCTACGCGACCGACCCCGCCAAGCTCGGACGCCCCACCGGATTTGCGCTGCTCGCCGCTCACTCCGCCGCCATCGCCTTGGGCAGCGAGCTCACGCTGCGCGACGGCACACACGGCGCCACGGAGGCATGGCTCACGTTGCCGCTCTCGAGCTGAAGAAGTGGGTCGTCTCCAGTATCCGACTTTGCCCTTCACGGGCGGCGAATGTCCGGGTCTGATTTGCGGGCGTGGCGAGATCGGGCCTTAGCGGCCGGCGAGGGTTGAGCTATGCTCGCCGGTGATGAAGATTCTCGTGTGCGAGGATCAGGACTCGATCCGCAGAATGATCGAAGCGCTCGTGCAAGCGCGCGGCTATCAGGTGACGGCCGTTGCCTCTGGCGCAAAGGCGCTCGACGTCGCGCTCACGAGCCCGCCCGACCTCGTGCTGCTGGATCTGATGCTCCCTGGTCAATACGACGGCTTCGAGGTCTGTCGCCGGCTGCGCGCCGACTCGACCACTCGCACCATTCCGGTGGTGATCATCAGCGCGCTCGACGATGACGACTCGCGCGCTCGCGCCACGCAGGCCGGCGCCACGGCTTACTACACCAAGCCGTTCAGTCCGATCGCGCTGCTCAAAGAGATCGAGCGGCTCAAGGCCAAGATCGTAAACGCCTAGCGCAGAGCTATTTGGCGAGCAGCGGCAGCAACGTGCGCGCCTGCTGCTCGGCCGCGGCGACGATGCCGTCGGCTTCGATGCTGGGGATGCGCAGCACGCGACACAGCTCGTCGATCATCGCGCGCTCTTTCTCGTGCTGCTCCCCGTCGACGAAGCTGAGCAGCACCGCCTGCGTCAAGAGCACACGCCGATCGTCGTAGCTCAGCTCGTTGATCGGCACGTCCGCGAGCGTGCGCTTGGCCTCGGCGAACTGCTTCACCTCGTGCACCTCGCTGGGCGTGGCCGCGAACGATTCGAGCAGCGCGTCGAGCAGCGCTTTCTCGGCGTCCGCGAACGCGTCGTCGGCCCAAGCGACGCAAACGAGCCCCTTCAAGATGGCCAGGTTCTGTTGGTGCATGCTGAGCGGACGATCGCACACCCCGACCGGGCGTCAACGCGGTACGATCCCGACCGCGGAACCGGGCGTCAGATCCACGCCCGCCAGCGCTTTTAGCTCACGCCGAAGCTCCGCCTCGCCCAAACCCTCGGCCACCTGAAAGCCGCGCAGGAGCTCGTGCACTTCGCTCGCCGGCACGGACACGCCGGCGTAGGGCACGGGCGGCGCGAGCACAGGCAGCGGTCGCGTCTCGATGTCGTCGTCGTTCACCTGCTCGGCCACGTCTTCGGAGTCAGCCACGTGGACGCCGATCACCAGCGCGGGAGATTCGTCCTCGGCCGCCAGGAGCTCGGAAACCTCGGGAACCATCACCAGCGCGGGGGATTCGTCTCCCTCGCTGGCCAAAAGCTCGGAAACCTCGGGAACCCGCTCGGTGAGATCGTCGAACACCGGCAGCGGCGGCGGTGATGGGGTGCGTGTGCGCTGGGCCATCGCCGGAGCCGCCTCGAGCGTCACTACAGAAACGTCCATGGAGCCCATGCGCGGCGTCCGCGGCCCTGCGGGATCGATGGGCGGCAGAGGCGGCGGCCAAGAAGGCAACTGGGCTCGGCGTCGAGAGACGATGGTTTCCGGCCGGGTCAGCTGCTCGGGCGCGTCACTCGAAAGCTCCGCGCTGAGCGGTAGCTCGGCGACCTCGACAGGGGACGGAGTCGGAAGGCGAGGAGGCATCGGCGCCATCGCCGCCGGAGCGGCGACCGGCACCAAGATCGGCGCAGTTTCGCCGACCTTTGCGGGTGGCGGAGAGAGCCTGAGCAAGTCTTCTTCGGAGTCGGTGTCCGGCGGAGCGCCCAGACGTCCCTCGCCCACGGCGCGCTCGGTCTCGCGATAGAGGCGGAGCAGCGCCCGACGCGCCGCGGCCCGGTTGAACGGGATGAGCGCCTTCTGCAGCTCGGCAGCCAGCCCGGAAACTCCGCCCCCCGAGGCGCGACCGGCCGCACGCCAGAGCGAAGGCCCCGGCGACGAAGCCACCTCGAGCAAACGCGCGAGCAGCGCGCGCAGCTGCTTCTCGCCCTGCGCTTCCGAGCAGGGCGCGGCCGCCATCAGGCGCACGCTGCCGTCGGCGACGAGCTCGACGTCAGTGAGCGAAAGCGCGCGCGGAACGCCCCGCGTTTCCTCACACAGGGCGAGCACGACGTAGCCTGCGCTCTCGCCAGAGAAGGGCACGGAGCGGCCGCGCGCCGCCCGCCAAATGTCGAGCAATGTGACGCTCATGCCGAACCTCCTCGCACCACGACGCCTCGTTCTTGCAGATATCGTTTCGCTTCGCCGACGCTGTGCTCACCGTCGTGAAAAATCGAGGCGGCGAGGGCCGCGTCCGCGCCGCCCTCACACAGGCCTTGGCGCAGGTGCTCGAGCGTGCCGACGCCACCCGAGGCGATGACCGGGATGTCGACCGCATCGACCACCGCGCGCAGCAGCGGCAAGTCGTAACCCGCACGCGTGCCGTCTCGGTCCATGCTGGTGAGCAGGATCTCGCCCGCACCGAGCTCCGCCGCGCGACGCGCCCAGGCGACGGCGTCCATGCCCGTCGCACGCCGCCCGCCGTGGGTGAACACTTCATAGCCGCTGCCGCTGCTCTTGGCGTCGATCGCGACCACCAGCACCTGGGAGCCCCAGGCCGAAGCCACGCGCTCGATCAGCGTCGGATCCGCGACCGCGGACGAATTCACGCTGACTTTGTCGGCGCCGGCCTCGAGCAGCGCCGCGACGTCCTCCGGGGCCCGCACCCCGCCGCCCACGGTGAGTGGGGCGAATACGGCCTCAGCCGTGCGCCCAATCACGTCGAGCAGCGCCGAGCGGCCCTCGTGAGAGGCAGTAATGTCGAGGAAAGTGATCTCGTCCGCGCCCTCGGCGTCGTAACGGCGAGCACACTCCACGGGGTCCCCGGCGTCGCGGAGTCCCACGAAATTGACGCCTTTTACGACGCGTCCGTTGCGGACGTCCAAGCAGGGGATGATGCGTTTGGCGAGCACGGGGCCCTTCGTGTCCGATAGTTAGGCCAAAGGCCAGCAATGGGACAAAGACCTTGCAACTCCGGGAGCCAGCCGTGGGCCCGGCGCGCCACGCAGAGTGGCACGCCAGAGGGCCCCGCGCCGGAGTCGCGGTGGCAGCTCGCAATCGAAATCCCTCTGGGCGGAGACGGCGGGGTATAGTGGCGGCGGCATGATTGTCTGCCCTCGCTGTGGAACGCAGAATGTCCCGCAGACGCTGGCGTGCACGCTGTGTGGCCACGCTTTGGACGCCCCGCCCGCCAACGTCGAGCCAGCTCCGCCTGCAAAAGGTGCGGATTTCAAGCGCACTCTCCTTGGCCAGGGGCCCGTCCAGCCCATCAGCCCGTCCTCGCAGCGCCCCGAAGCGGCGCCCGAAGCCAAGTCGGTGAACCCTCTGCGCAGCGGGACGATCATCGGCCTCGCCGCCCCTGCGCAGGAACAGACGCCGGCGCCGAAGGGCGCCCCCGCCGCCGATCCCACGCCCTCCGGCTCGGCGCTGCCGCTCGGCCGGCGCACGGTCATGGGGCTGGCGCCACCGGCGCCGCTCGTCCCGAACGTCCCGAGATCCAGTCCGCCCTCTCCGCCGCCCCCACCGCCCCAGCCCGACGCAGGCGCGAACCCGGTCCGCGTGAATCTCGGTGGCACGCTGGTCATGGCGCCGCCCGAGCCTCCGGGAGCGAGCGCCCCGCCCGGCCCGGAGCGGCCTTCGGGACCGATCGCCCTGTCTGGCCCGAGCAAGACGATTCTTGGCGTCGCTCGCCCGGGGATCGCCCCCCTCAACCCGGGGGTTGCCAAGACCGCCCCGCCCGAAGCGTTTCCCTCGCCGCCCCCTCCTCCGCCGCCGGCTCCGCTGGAAACAGAGCCAGAGCCGCCCAAGACGCGGAACGCTTCATTGTTGGCGATGGGCGTCATCCTGGCAGCCGTCTTGCTCCTGGCGGGCGGGCTGTGGGTCTTCTTCTCGCTCCGCGGGCACGGGCCGATCGAAGCCAAAGCAGGTCTCGCCCCCGATGGGCACGAGCGACTCGAGCTGGTCTGCACCAATTGCAAAGACGGTGAGCGCGTGCGGATTGGGCAGGTGACCGCCACCTTCAAAGGCGGGCTCGCCCAGCTGCAGGTGCCGAACGAGCTGAAGGTCGGGGACAATCGCTTCGAGCTCGCGCTGACGGCGCCAGGCTCGACGCGCGAGAACCGCGTCGCCATCACGGTCCCGCTCGAGTACCGCGTGAAGGGCGACGTGAGCTCGCTTTCGCAAGCCTCTCCCTCGCTGTCGGTCCGCGTCGAAGCGGTGCCCGGCAGCGGCGTCGTGGTCGAAGGTCACCCTTTGTCCCTCGCCGCCAACGGGCACGCGCAGCACCTGATCGACGTCAGCCGCGAGCTCACCGGGCTGGAACCGAACGTGCGCAAGCTCGAGCGCCGCATTCCGTATGTGATCACGCCGCCGGGCCGCCCGGCGCGTAGCGGCGAAGTCAGCATCCAGCTCGGCATTCCGCCGCTCAGCGTCGAAGCTCCCGGCGACGGCATCGTGATCGAAACTCCGACCTTCGTCCTTTCGGGTCGAACCGCCAAGGGCGGCAGCCTGAGCATCGGAGAACGACCCATCCCGGTCGATCCAGACGGCCGCTTCGTGCAGACGTTGTCGGTGTCCGCGCTCGGTGAAACGAACGTCACCTTGCGCGCCACGCTGCCGGATTTCGCGCCTCGCCTGTTCACGTTTCGAGTGCGTCGCGTCGCGAGCCTCGCCGACGAGGGTCGCGCCGCGCGCGCCAGCGCGACCGCCTCCTACGACGCCATCGCCTCCGCCATCGACCAGAAGCGCGGCTGGAAAGTGGCGCTCGACGGCAGCGTGATCGAGCTCGGCGGTAGCGAGCACTCGTCGCTCTTCTTGCTCGACGTCAAGAGCGGCTGCAAGAAACCCCCGTGCACCGTCAAAGTGGTTCATGGCGCTCACCTGAGCCTGAAGCTCGGTGATCGCGTCAGCGTATTCGGGCTCTTGCGCGGAGCCGTCGACGGTCCGCGCGCGGGCAGCCAGGTCCCCGAGGTAGCGGCGGACTTCGTGGTCAAGGGCCAGCGGTGACCGAGGCAGAGCCGCAGGAAACCCTGGTTTGCCTCGACTGCGCGCGTCCGGCACCCGCTGACGCCCACTACTGTTCCTACTGCGGAAAGGGCTTCGCGCCGAGGCTCGACAGCACGTCGAGCGCCCTGTTCCGGCAAGTTTCGGATGCGCCGCTCAGTCTGTCTCAGCGCAGCGCCCGCCCCCCCACGAGCTCGGCCTTCCCCCTGCACGACAGGCCGACGGAGCCACCCCACGTCGCCGATCCGCTGATCGGCCGCATCGTCGCCGATCGCTACCGCATCCTCGAGCAGATCGGGCGCGGCGGCATGGGCGTCGTCTACCGAGTCGAGCACGCGCGCATCGGCAAATTGATGGCGCTGAAGCTGCTCACCGGAGAGCTGACCCGAGACGGCACGCAGGTCGCCCGCTTCAAGCGCGAGGCGCTGATGGCGAGCAAGCTCTCGCATCCGAATACGGTACAGGTGTTCGATTTCGGTACTGCCGACGGCCTGGTGTACCTGGCCATGGAGTATCTGCGCGGCGAAGATCTGGGTCGGATCATTCGGCGCGAAGGGGCGCTCAGCGTCGAACGCACGGCGAAGATCGTGATTCAAATCGCGAGTTCGCTCGCGGAAGCGCACGAGAAGAGCATCGTCCACCGCGATCTCAAGCCAGAGAACATCTTCATCGTGCGCGCGCACTCGGGCGAAGAGGTCGTCAAGGTCCTCGACTTCGGCCTGGCCAAGCTGCGCGAGTCGAGCGAGCTCTCGGAGGTGACTTCGCGCGGAGCCATCATCGGCACCCCGTATTACATGTCGCCCGAACAGATTCGTGGCGAGGCCGCGGATCCGCTGAGCGACGTCTACTCGTTGGGCGCCCTCACCTACGTCTGCCTCACCGGTGAGCCGGTGTTCGACGCGCACACACCGCTCGGCGTGTTCACCAAGCACCTGTTGGAGGAGCCGGTTGCGCCGCAGCAGCGTCGCCCGGATCTACGCATCCCGGACAGCGTCAATCGCCTGATCCTGCGCACGCTGGCCAAGGATCCGGGAAAGCGCCCCGCGACCATCGTCGATCTGCGTGACGCGCTGGTCGACGAGCTGCGCAACGAGGGAGCAAACAGCGTCGAGCAACTGCTATCCTCCGGCGAGCTCTCGAAGCTCACCGACGAGGACGCCGCCGCCGCGACTCGGGCGGAGATCGAGCGCTACGAGAAGAAGCTGCGGCGCCGTGGATATTTCGCGCTGGTCGCCATCGGACTGGTATTGCTTTCGCTGCTCACGGGGGCAGCCGTCGCGCTGCGTAAGTTCCTGCGTCCGCCGGCGTTCACCGGTCGCGAGCTCGAGCCGAACGACTCTGCGACCCTGGCCAACCCGCTGCCGTTCGGCGTGGCAGTGAGCGGCCGTATTGGGCAACGACTCGACCGCCAACGCAGCGATCGCGACTTCTTCGTGGTCAAGGTGCCGCCAGGAACCCGCGCCGTGCACCTGCTCACCAGCGCCCTGCCGAACCTCTCGCTGTGCACGTGGATTTACCCCAAGTCTTCGGAGTCACCCTTCGGCCGCTATTGTCCCGGCGCGCCGGAACGCCCGCTCGACGTCCCTCAGCTGGCGCTGCCGCCCGGCGAATACTTACTAGCCGTCATGCAAGATCGGGACGCGTACACGCACGGCGGTCCGCCGCCGGTGTACGAGAACGTGTCGGACGATTACCGCCTGCAGATTTCCGCCGTCGTCCCGAGCCCCGAGAACGAGCTCGAGCCCAATGACTCGACGCGCAACGCCAGTCAGGTCACAGCTCCCGGGTCCCTGCGAGGACAGCTCTCGTTCATGCGCGACGTCGACGTCGTCTGCAGCACGAGCCCGGGCGCGGTACGATTCCGCGTGGAGGAAATATCCGATCATCCAAGGCCCCGGAGCGCGGTGCTCGAGGTGAAGGCCCTGGCCGGTCCCGACCGCGATGTTCCGGTTCGCGTGCACCGTAGCCAACAAGGCTTCACGCGCTCGCCGCGAGACACGGTCAGCCCCTGGCGCAGCGCTGCGATCCCGAGCGCAGGCAGCAGCGCGTGCCTGGAGCTCACCCTGGTTCCCAACCCGTGGGGAGAGACGCCGCCACCCGACGTGGCGCCCGCGAGCGACTCGGAATACGTGGTTCATGTCGAAGCGCTCTGAGCAACGCCGCGCCAGCGCGCTTTGGCTTTTGGCCTGCGCTCTGGGTCTGCTCTGCGCCGCGCGCGGGGTGCGCGCCCGCGAGCTCGACCCGACGCGCGCGCACTCGTTCACGCTCACGCCCGCGCGCGTGACGGGCACGAGCAGCCTCGCTCTCTTGCCGCGCAACCCGCAGGTCAAATGGCGAGTGCGCGTGGCGGGCGGCATCTCTCAGGCTCCGAGCGTGGCACCGGGCGGCGCGGTGTTGATCGCGCTCAGTACGCCCACGCTCGTGCAGTACGACCCGCGCGGGCGCCTCGAGTGGAGCGCGCGGCTCGGCGCGAGCCCCGCCGCGCTGAGCGCGATTGTGCTCGGCGATGGCAGCCGTTTGGTCCTGACCCAAGGCGCCGAAGCGCTGGTCTTCTCCGCGCGCGGTCGCTTGCTCCGGCATGGGGCGCTGCCCTTCGCGAACCTCGACGCCTCGGCCAGCGTGGCACCGAGCAGCGACGGCGGACTCCTGATCGCCTCGGGTCGGCGGCTCTTGCGGCTCGACGCAGCGCTCAGCGTGACCCTGGCCACGCGACTCGACCAGGACATCCGCGCCGTGCTTCCCGGCGAGCCTCCCCTCGTCGTCACCAGCAGCGGCTCGGTCTTCGAGCTCAGCGTGGAAGGCGAAGCCCTCCGTCGCGGCAGCTTCGCGGGCCGCGTCGACGCCGTCGCGCGCGTCGCGCCACGACGTTTGGCCGCCGTGCTCGACGGGCATCGCTTGAGCGAGCTCGAGCTCGACAGCGAGAGCGTCACCACGCGCGTGACCGAGCCCGATCTCGAGCTCTCCCCGAGCCTTTCGAGCAACGAGAAGGGCGAGTTGTTGGCGCTGGTGGGAGGCGAGTTTCTGGTGGCGCTGAGCGCGGAAGGTCGCGAGAAATTCCGAGCGGCGCTGCCTTCCCTCGACGGCTTCGCGCGCCCGGCGAGCAGCGACGTTCTGCTCGGCCCCGACGGGTCGTCGCTCGTCGCGCGCGCTGGGCTCGACGTGATCGCCGTTCAGCCCGACGGCAGCGTATCGCGCGTGGAAGGCAGCGCGTGCGCCGAGCCGCTGCGGCCCGCGAGCGTCGCGCCGGGCAGCGTCGTCTACGCCTGCCGTTCAGGCATCGTGCTGCGGCTCGACGATGTGCGGACTAGTGATAAACGATAGTGACCAAGAGCGAGGCTCCGTACGCGGTGCCTTGCTTCTCCACGGATTGCCCGGCGATGGTCTGAGTGACGCGAGTCGCGACGCCCCCGAGCCGCAGCATGGCACCAAGCGACCACTCTCCGGCGATCCAGGCGTCGTAGCCGGCAAACACCGCGAGCCCCAGGCCTGCACCCTGGTAGTCGGTCCCCGCGTCGCCATCCGCCGTGCTCTCGGTCAGGCTGGCTAGCGCCAGCGTTCCACCGAAGTGCTGCCCTGCTTTCGGATTCGGATAGGCGTCGAGGAAGCCGCCGAGCAAGGCATGCGTCGCGACCGCCGAGCTCTTCTTTGGACCGATCGAAGCCGAAGACGAGCGCTGGCTGGAGATACTGAGAGCAGGACCCAGGACGAGCCCCGGTGCGAGCGTCCAGCCAAACCAAACGTCGAACGCCGCGCCGAAGCCGTCCAGAGTAACGTCCGGTTGGCTCAGCCGGTCGGTCTGGACCGACGTCTTGCCGTAGCCGCCCCCGAGCCCCACCCGTAAGTAAAAGCCATCGTGGACGAACGCGCCCGGCGCGGACGCCAAGCCCGGCGGCCCCTCGGCGCCCGGCCGAGCCGTGCTCGCGCCGGAGCTCGAGGCAGCGCTCGGCAGGGCCGCTTCCCGACGCCGAGGCGGCGGCGGAGGAGGTGGCGATGCAGACTCTTGGGGAGCCGGAGACAGGCTGGACGGATCCGCTGCGAGCGCCGGAGGCGGCGGGGGCGCCTCACCCACCCCAGGAGACTGCCCGGCGCTTGGGGAAGCAAAGAGCGCGATGGCAACGAAGCCCCCCGCTGCGGGGGTGCTCAGGGAGGGGTGCCGAGTGACGGATGGCACTGGTCAGTCTTTCTCTCGCTGCCTATACTACGAGAGTTGGCCCGCGAGCTCCCTCTGCTCCGCCGTGGCAAGCCGCGCCAGAAAGGCTATCGTTCAGGATGATCTCGATCACGAATCTCGCCGCCGAAAAAGTCCAGGAAATCTCTTCGTCCGAGGGCCTCAGCGGTCAGGGCCTCCGGTTGCGCGTGATCGGCGGTGGTTGCGCGGGTTTCCAGTACGATTTGTACTTCGAAGAAGCGCCCCAAGACCTCGACGAGCAGTTCGAGTCACACGGCGTAAAGCTGTACGTGGATCCACTGAGCTACCAGTACCTGGACGGCACCGAGATCGACTACGTCGAGACCAGCCACGGCTCCGGCTTCAAGTTCGGCAACCCGAACGTCGCTGGGACGTGCGGCTGCGGCTCCTCGTTCAAGGTCTGAGCGCTCGCAAGTCCGCGTGCCGGGCCCGCCCAATGGGCCCGCCGGAGCGCGGTTATCCAGAGTCTCCCGCAGCAAAAAGCGGCCGCAACCGATTGACGCCGATAAGAGTGTAACTCGGCGCGCTAGTGCTGATTTAGCCCCGAATTCCTTGGATTTCGAGGCGTTTTGCCTCGCGACTGCGCAGCTCGACGTTCTCGTCAGGCCGAAATCGCCATCGTCGCGCGTCTCTATCCGCTTGCCGTGCGTCCGAAGGCCAGGTGCTGCGCAACTCGCGCCGTGCCCAGGGCGTACCTGCACCCGACCGCCCACAGGGTCGCAAAACCGCACGCACTGAACACTTGACCAGTACTCGTGTTCAGGGCACAGGTTGGCCGAACCCAGGTCAGGAAAAGAACATGGCCCGACAGATTGATTCCGAAGTCGCTCACTACATGGCGAAGGTGAACGCTTATCCCCAGCTTTCACGCGAGAACGAGCTCGCTTTGATGCAGAGCTGGACCCAGACGCAGGACGAAAGCGCTCGACGGACCATCGTCGAGTCGCACCTGCGCTACGTGGTGGCGATCGCGCTCAAGTATCGCCGCTACGGAATGCCGATCGCGGAGCTGATCGCCGAAGGCAACTTCGGCGTGGTGCACGCCCTGAACAAGTTCGACCCGTCGCGTGGAACCCGCTTCGTGACCTACGCCGCGTATTGGATCCGAGCCTACATACTGAACCACGTGATCCGCTCATGGAGCTTGGTGGGCGTCGGCTCTGGCGCGCTGCGCTCGAAGATGTTTTTCAAGCTGCGGCGCGAGCGAGTGCGAATCACCAACCTGGTGGGTGAAGGCGATCATGCCGACGAGATGCTGGCTCAGGCGCTGCAGCTACCCAAGGCGAAGGTAGTCGCCATGGTGCGCCGTCTGGAGTCGCACGACGTGTCGCTGGATGCCAAAGTGTTCGACGACTCGGCGACCACCTTGGCGGACACGCTGCTCGCGGCTGGCATCAGCCAAGAAGAGAGCCTGGGCGCGAACGAGCTCGGTCACCAGCTGCGCGACGTCGTGCGCACCGCCGTGTCCACGCTCGACAAGCGCGAGCGCTACATCGTCGAGAAGCGGCTCATGGCAGACAGCGAAGAAGAGCTCTCTCTCGCGGAAATCGGCCGCCGGCTCGGCGTTTCGAGGGAGCGGGCACGCCAGCTCGAGGCGCGCGCCAAGCGCAAGCTGATGAGCCAGATCGGCAACTTGAGCGCCGTGCGCGAGATGTGGGCGACGGCCGCGTAAGCGCTCGGCCTTCGTGCTAGGCTCCTCGCGCCGCAGTCGCTCAGGCGATCGCAGGGCGTGGCTTGCCACGCCCTGAGGAAAGTCCGGGCTCCGCAGGGCAGGATGCCGGGTAACGCCCGGTGAGGGTGACCTCGAGGAAAGTGCCACAGAAAACGAGATACCGCCGGGGCAACGGCAACGTTCCCCCGGTAAGGGTGAAACGGTGGGGTAAGAGCCCACCGCGCGGTCGGTAACGATCGCGGCACGGCAAACCCCATCCGGAGCAAGGCCACGTAGAGGGGCGTTCGAGGGCTGCCCGCCCGAGCCCCTGGGTAGGCTGCACGAGGCACGCGGTGACGCGTGTCCCAGAGGAATGACCGCCGCGCGACGAGAGGTGACTCTCGCTGCGAACAGAACCCGGCTTACGAACGACTGCGACCGCGCCCGACGAGAACTCCTCGCCGGGCGCGTCTATATTTGCGGCTACTGAGCGACGAACACGAACGGAACGTTCACCGTCGTCGTGCCACCAGAAGCCGGAAACTGCCAGCCGCGCACGCGACCGGCGATGCAACTGGCGAGACCGCGGTAGCCACGCGGATCGCCACCGTTCACGCTGACGTCCTGAACACTGCCGCTCGGACTGATGGTGATGGCCACGCTGACGCGCGCCGAGCCTGGCGCGTCCTTGTCGCGCGAGTCGAGCGCCGGCTGCCAGCAACCGCGCTTCACGCTCGGGGTGTAGCGCGCCACGGTGCTCTGCAGCGCCGCCGAGTCGAGCTGCCCACCAGCGCTCGCCGCGGAGCCGCTGTTCTCTCCGGGTCCCTTGGGACCATTCGCGCTCAGACCGGACAAGCCGAGACCTTTGAGGCCGCCGGTGAGCTTGCTGTCACTCTCGGTTTTGGTCGCGGTCTTGACCGTCCCTCCGGAGCCTTTTGATGGCGCCTTGGGATCGGCGGCCACGACCGTCTCGTCCGGACTCGTGTCTTGTTTGGCGGCCGCAGGGACCGGCTGCGCGGGCCCTCGGCTCGACTCGGCAGGCTTTTCGACCTTGTCCGCCACGGGCTGCGAACGCCCGAAGAGCACGAAGCCCAGCGTGATGCCGAACAACATGGCCACGCCGATGGCGAGCCACGCGGCGGGTGATGTGCCCGAGCGACGGCGCAGATGCGCGAAGTCCACGTCATCGGTGACCACCGCGGCGCCAGTGACTGCTGCGCCTGGAGTCGCACTGCTGCCTTGCGCTGCCGTGGGCGCGAATGGATCCGCCAGAGTGCCGACACGCGGCGCGCCGGGAGTGGCGGCGCTCAACGCGGCCGCGGCAGCTGCAGGGTCGTTCGGCAGCGAGGCGCGCGTGCTCGACAGCCCTTCTTCGACGATCGCAGCCAGCTCCGGAAAGCTCTTGAGCGGGCGCCACTCTTCGAAGCCGTCGCGCCACACGAGCGACTCTTTGGTGATCGCGCCGGACGCGGCCTTCGTGCGAAGCTCGCTCAGACGGATCGGGCCCACCGGGACGCCGTTGATGCCGACGAACCACTCGTCGCCCGGCATGTTCAGCGGATCGGCGACCGATGCGGGAACGTGTTCGCTGACCGCGGCGCTGAACGCGCCCGCCAGCGCGCCAGGAGCGGCGATGCGAGTCTGCTCGTCCTCGCCGTCGTCTTCCTCGACCTTCAACTTTTGCGCCGGCGCGCCCATGGGGATCGTTGCCTTGCGTGCGACGACCGGCGCCTTCGCGGAGCTCGCCAAGGGTGACGCCGCGGCCCGCGGGGGAACACGCGCCGCCTGCACGGACGGGCTTTCCGGGACCGGGCGCCCGACGTTCGATGGTTTGGGAGGCGGCGCCAAACGGCCCGCTACCGCTGGTTTTGCCGGAGCGGCCAGCGGAGACTTGGCCGCCACCGGTGACGGAGTTGCCGTGGCGGACGGTGCTGGAGGCGGAGCCGCACCACCAACCAGCGTGGCTTTTCGCGCTCCCACGGACGGTGCGGCGGGCGCAGCACCAGGCTTGGACTTTTCGGCGCGTGGCGGCGCGGCCAACACGGCCTTCGGAGGTGGCGGAGTTTCGGCCGCAACGATGTCCGCAGCGTCGCCGTCATCAACGGGCGGCGGAGCCGATGAGCCGGCGATGGCGTCCGAGCTCGAAACGTGGATCATGTGTCCGCATTTGCGGCACTTCATCCGCACCGAGCGTCCGGCGACCTTCTCGTCGGCTATCTGGTACTTCGCTTTGCAGCTAGGACAGAGGAACTTCATTCAGCCGGACGCCGTCGAGGTCGAAGTCGAGCCGTTCGTGGACGGAGAATACCGCGAGGCTAGCATTCCTACGTCACTTTTCAGCACGGTGTAACGAGCACTTACATCTCTTGGCCGGCCCGCGAGCCCGAGCGGCCGCCAGGCTGATGCGTACCCGGCGTTCGACGTGGGGGTGTTTGCCACCGAAGGCACCCTTGCAAGGTCACGCACTGGGATCACAGGAGCTTCAACAGGTGCTCGCGGATCGACTGCCGCGTGGCGTCGTCCGGGGCAAACGGCAGGGCGCGCTCCCACATTTCCACCGCGCGGTGCCTGAACCCCGCCTTCTGGTAGAGAATCGCCAGGTTCTTCAGCGCAGGAAAGTGCTGGCCATTGCTGTCGATTGCCGCTTCGAGCGCGGCGATCGCGTCGAACACCTGGCCCTTCTTGCCGTACAGCAGGCCGAGGTGAAAATGCAGGCGGAAAGCCAGCGGATCGATGGCTGTTCCGCGCTTCAAGTGCGCGATCGCGTCGTCCACGTTCCCGGCCCGGTAGGCAGCGATGCCGGCGTTCAACGCCTCCTCCGCTTCGTCCGACAAATTGCGCTCGACGTCGCCTGGCCAGGGCGGGCGCTCCTTCAACGTGGACTCGACGCACTGTACGATTTCCGCGATTCGAAATGGCTTCTCGATGAAATGATCGACGCCGAAGGACTGTTTCACGTCCTCGGCATAGCGCCAACCACGATAGACGGCGCTCACCATGATGATCGGGATATGCCGGTAGCGCTCGCTGTTCTTGATCCGCTTCGCGATTTCGAAGCCGTGTAGCTCGGGCAGCATTGCATCGAGCACGATCAAATCCGGATTGTGCTCGCGGACCATGCGCAGCGCGAGCATCCCCCGCTCCGCCTCGAGCACGCGAAAGCCAGCGCGGGACAACAAATGCGAGAGCATGCGCCGAATTTCGGCCTCATCGTCCACGACCAGGATGGTCTTCGCGCCCGGAGAGGCGCCTACCCTGGGGGGTTCACTCAGGCCCACGACGCTGAGCTCGCGCGAGACGTCGCCAAAACCTCGTTCCTCTATGTCGTCGTCTTGCGAGGCTTGGCCCACGTCGTCGTCGACGACCACGGGCGCGGCGAGCGGCTCCTCCGGCGCGGTCGGCAGCTCGAACGAAGGGGCGAGGCTGTTGCTGGTCAGCGCTTCGCCGTTCTCGTCGATGCCGAGCTTGCGGAGGAGCTCGGGCGGGCAGTTCGGCCCGATGTAAAAGTTCTCACCCCGCATTTTTCGGGTGTACGCCTGCTCGATCACCAGAGCGAGCGTGGTGGCCAGCGCGACGTAAGGGTAGACGCGCTTGCCCGTGACGAACTCCAGCTCGTCGATCACGTGCTTCTCACGCGGATCGGCCATGGCCACGAACAGGCGATCGTCGCGTTCCAGCACGGGTAAGATGCCGTGCGTCTCCGCGATCTCGCGCGGCAACAGCTCGAGGTGCTCGAGGCGCAGACAGATCTGAGAGAGGTCGATGCCGGGAATCCCGTGCTGTTCCGAGAGCGCCTTGAGCGCGGCGACGTCGCTGATCGTGCCTTCGGCGGCCAGGCGGGAAGCGAGCCGCCCCTCCCCTGGCTCCGCCAGAGCTTGGTCGAGGTCATCGGGTCGCAGAGCGCGCTGCCGAAGCAGGATCTTGCCGATTTGCTTCTTCTCGGTCATCGAAACCGTCGACGCGTCATCATGACACGCCCAAGCCTTGCGGGTCCATCGACCGCACTCGGAGCTCCGCTTCTAGGCCGGATTGTCCACACAAACCTCAGGCCGGCTCGGGAGCGCCCGCTCCGAGCGCCTGGAGGACGCCTGCGGACCAAGCCGGAAAGCACCCCTCGAGTACGGCCCTTCGAGCGCCCTTCATGAGGCTTTGGTAAAACCAAAGGTTGTGCTGCGTGAGCAGGCGGTGCGCGAGGATCTCGCGCGCCATGTACAGGTGCCGCAAATAGCTGCGTGAATATCCGCCTTTGCACGCGGGGCATTGGCAGTCGGGGTCGAGCGGGCTCGGATCATCGCGATAACGCGCGTTCTTGATGACCACCTTGCCCCACGGCACGAACGCCTGGCCATTGCGCGCGTTGCGCGTGGGCATCACACAGTCGAACATATCGACGCCAACGCCGATGGCGTAAACGAGGTCCTGCGGGGTTCCAACACCCATCAAATAGCGCGGGCGCCCTTCGGGAAGCCGCGGCGCGACCTGCGCGAGCGTCGCGTACATGGCCGGAATCGGCTCGCCCACGCTGAAGCCGCCCAGCGCCAGCCCATCGAAAGGCAGCTTGGCCAGGGCTTCGATGTGCTCCAGCCGCAGCTCGACGTCGGTTCCACCTTGCACGATGCCGAACAGCGCCTGCTTCGGAGAGCGCGCCGCGAGGCAGCGCTCCGCCCAGCGCGTGGTGCGCTCCACCGCTTCCACTAGTTGCGGCCGGGCGGAACCGCCAGGGGGACACACGTCGAGCTGCATGGCGATGTCGGAGCCGAGCAGCCCCTGTACGCGCATGGCCTCTTCGGGGCTGAGCCGTAAACGCCGACCATCCAGGTGCGACGCGAACTCGAAGCCGTCCTCGTCGACGCGCGTGCGGGCCGCCAAGGAGAAGGCCTGAAAGCCGCCGGAATCCGTGGTGATCGAGTGTGGCCAGCGCGAAAACTCGTGAAGCCCGCCGCGCTCGGCGACGAGCTCCGGGCCCGGCCTGAGCCACAGGTGGTAGGTGTTCATGATCACGAGCCGCGCGCCGCTGCTCGCGACATCCTCGGCGGACAGCGACTTCACGCTGGCCTGCGTGGCCACGGCTTGAAACGCGGGAGTTTGCACGTCTCCATGCGCGGTCGTCAGGGTGCCCGCGCGCGCGCCGCCCGAGTTTGCCTCGACGCGAAAGCTCAGCACGGTGCTCTCCGGGGGATCCACATGGCGTCGCCGTAGGATAAAAACCGATAGCCGCTGGCCAGCGCGTCGAGATACGCGGCGCGGGTCGCGTCGTAGCCCGCGAAGGCAGAGACCAGCGCCAAGAGCGTGCTCTTCGGCTGATGGAAATTGGTGAGCAGCGCGTCCACGACGCGGAAGCGGTACCCCGGCTGAATCAAGAGCCGCGTGCTGCCGGAAAAGGCTTCAACCTGCCCAACTTCCTCGGAGCTCGCAGCGCTCTCCAGCGCGCGGACCACGGTGGTGCCCACCGCTACCACGCTGGCGCTTCGCGCGCGCGCCGCGCGGATCTGCGCGACGAGCTGCTCGTCCACGGCGAAGCGCTCCTCGTGCATGGCGTGCTGGTCCAGGTCGTCGGCGGTGACCGGACGAAACGTACCGAGGCCGACCTCGAGCTCCAGCCGCCCGAACTCGACGCCGCGCTCGGAGAGGCGCGCGAGCATGCGCTGATCGAGATGCAGGCCCGCCGTCGGTGCAGCGACGGACGCCGTTCTGCGCGCGTACACGGTTTGGTAGCGCAGCACGTCGTCGTCGTCGTCGTCGCGTCCCAAGTAGGGCGGAATCGGCACACGCCCCGCGCGTTCGAGCACGGCTTCGACGGGCTCGCTCGCGCGAATGGCGAGCTCGAGCAGCCCCTCTTCCGCGGCTCGGCCCACGACCTCGACTTCGAGCTCGGGCACGTCGATGACGGTGCCTTCACGCAGCGCCTTGCTGGCGCGACCGAGCGCTCTCCAGTGCTCACGCCCGTCGTCGAAGCGACCGCACGGCTCGAGGAGCAGGAGCTCCACCTTGCCGCCGGCGGGGCGCCGCGACCCGAACAGGCGCGCGCGACGGACGCGCGTATCGTTGGTGATGAGCAGCGCGCCTTCCGGCACCAGCTCCGCGAAATCGCTGACCGCGCGGTGCTCGCGGGACGCGCCCGACACGACCATGAGGCGCCCGCCGTCGCGGGACGCGGGCGGGCGCCGCGCGATTTGCGCTTCCGGCAGGGGGTAGTCGAAGAGGTCGGCTCTCACGCGAAAGGACGGCTCATAGCACGCCTCCCAGGCGGAGCCGCACCCGCGTTTCAGCGGTCTTCGAAGCTGATGGCGAGCCGCGTCATCTTCCGCCACAGCGTGGTCGGGCTGATATCGAGCGCCTCGGCGGCCCGCTCACGACTGCCGTCGTAGTCGCGCAGCGCGGATTCGACCGCGTCGCGCTCGGCGTCGTCCACGATGTCGGCGAGCGTGCGCCCCTGACGCTTCTCTTCCGATTTGGGCGGACGCGGCAAAATGTCGTCCACGCGTACGATCCCGCCGGTACACAGCGCCACCGACTGCTCCACGAAGTTCTCGAGCTCGCGCACGTTGCCCGGGTATTCGTAGGAGACCAAGCGCTCCAGCACGCCGTCCGCCAAGCGCACGCGCTTGTTCATCTTGCGGCTGTACTTGGCCATGAAATGCTCGACCAAGAGCGGGATGTCCTCGCGCCGGTCGCGCAGCGGCGGGAGCTGGAAGCGCGCCACGTTCAGGCGATAATAGAGGTCCTGACGAAAGCGTCGCTCTTCGACCGCGCGCTGCAGATCGACGTTGGTCGCCGCCACCACGCGGATGTCGACGTTGATCGGCTTGTTCTCGCCGACGCGACGAATTTCACCCTCTTGGATGGCGCGCAGCAGCTTGGCCTGGAACACGGGCGTGGTCTCGGCGATCTCGTCGAAGAAGAACGTGCCGCCGTCGGCTTCCTCGAACAGGCCCTTGCGAGCGCCAATCGCGCCGGTGAAGGCGCCCCGCGCGTGGCCGAACAGCTCGCTCTCCAGCAAGGTCTCGCTGATCGCGGCGCAGTTCACGGTCACGAACGGCTTCTGCTCGCGCTTGCTGTTGGCGTGCACCGCGCGCGCGATGAGCTCCTTGCCGGTACCGCTCTCGCCGGTGATCAGCACGGTGGCGTCGGTGGGCGCGAACTTGATCAGGCGAGTGAGCACGTCGCGGATCGCCTGCGAACGGCCGATCACGTTTTCGACGTGGTATTTCTCCTTGAATTCGCGCGCGAACAGCTGCACCTGGCCGTTCAGCCGGCGACTCTCCAGCGCCTTCGACACCTTGACGATCAGCTCTTGCTCGGTGAAGGGCTTCTGGATGTAGTCGAACGCGCCCACGCGCATGGCCTCGACCGCGCTCTCGATCGTGCCGTAGGCCGTCATCACGATCACTTCGGTCATCGGCTGCGCTTCTTTGACCGCGCGCAGCACGTCGATTCCGTCGTACTCGCCCATGCGCAGATCGGTGATCACCACGTCGTACGCGCCGGTTGCGCCGCTCTCACGCCCCTGCGCGCCGTCCGCAGCTTCATCGACCTCGTAGCCCACGCCGCGCAGCATCATTGCCAGCGTCGTGCGCATGTTTCGCTGATCGTCGACGACGAGAATCTTACCCATTTGATTTAGCCATGCGACAAGACGAAGCCCGCTGCCCCGCCTGCGCAACGCTGCGGATGTTAGTAGAGACTGTCACAAAACGCTCGCGCTGCTGCGCTTCTCGCAGCAAGACCCTTCGGCCCGCCGGTTCGCCACCGAGCCGGGCAGGACCGACCATCAACGAGTCAAGAACAGCAGCACGATGATTGCAATGGCCAATCCTGCCGCGCCTATCGCATAGCCGATCGCGCTGGTCCAACTCACGCGGCTCGCGCGCCGGCGGCGCGGTCGGCTCGGCCGCACGCCCTCGGCCGCGGGTATTTCGGCGATACCGGCGCCCGAAATTCCAGTGCCAGTGATGACGCTCACGCCGCTGACCGTCATGCGATCCTTGCCGGTCGGGGTAAACGCGGGATCCGCCGAGAGCAAATCTCCTGCAGCCACGGGACTGCTGCTGCCGAGCGCTTTCAACGCAGCGCGAATCGCCTTGCGCCGCTGCTCGACCCGCTCGCCCACCACGCGCTTCAGCAGTCCCGCCACGCCCCCCTGCGGCACGACCACGTGCTCCGCCTTGAGAAACCCGCGCAAATCGAGCTCGAATTCGGCGGCGGTCTGGTAGCGAGCGCGGGGGTCTCGCTCCAGCGCCTTGAGCACGATCCGCTCCAGCTCGGGTGGATACTTGGCGTCGATGCTCGACGGGCGCGGCACCTGACCCGAGGTCACGAGCTTCAGCGTTTCGACGTCCGACTCACCGCGAAACAGCCGACGGCTGGTGGTCAGCTCGAACAGCACGATGCCGAGCGAGAACAGGTCGCTCCGCCGATCCACCGATTTCCCTCCGGCCTGCTCGGGCGACATGTAACCGAACTTACCTTTGAGCTGCCCCGCGCGCGTCGTCTCCGACACACGCCCGAGCGCCTTGGCGACGCCGAAGTCCACCAGCTTTACGACGCCGGTAGTGCCGATCAAGATGTTGTGCGGGGAAATATCGCGGTGAACCACGCCGCGCAGCGCGCCCTCCGGATCGCGCAGCTCGTGGGCCGCGTGCAAGCCCGAGCACACGTCGGCGATGATGCGCACGGCCATCTCGGGGGGAATCGCGCGCCGCTTACCGGCCTCGGCGATGATGGTGTGAAGGCTTTCGCCCTCGACCCACTCCATCGACATCCACATCACGCCGTCGCTCTCGCCGACGTCGTAGACGTCGACCACGTTGGCGTGGTGGATGCTGCGAATCAGGCGCACCTCGTCGATGAACATGCGCACGAACTCGGGCTCGTCCGCGAGCTCGCTCAACATCGCCTTGACCGCCACCAGGCGCTCGCGCTTCTTGTCCTCGGCGTGTTCTCGCGCCACCCAAACCGTGGCCATTCCGCCACGGCCGATGCGTAGAACGAGCTCGTTGTCGCCGAGCCTTCCGCCTTGCCTTAGCTCTTCACTCATTCAGGGTTCCGGAGCGGCGCGACCGCATCGATCCGGGCTCGGCCTTCTTAGAATGGACGAGTAGGGGAGCGGAAGAGCGCTCGCGCGAAGATCGCCGTCCGTAGCCAAAAAACCGCACGTTCTACGGAGTCTGACCGCAGCGCGCGAGCGCGGCCAATGGTTGAGGACCCAGCCCGCCTCGAGTGGTGCTAAGAGCGGCTACCCGTAGAATCCACGGTTTCTAGCTGTCTCGATGTGGGGGCAGCGGCCGTCCTAAACCCGATCAGAGGAGCAGAACTAGTATGGCGAGTCTTTCGGAACAGCTTGGCGGCGGCGACAAGCGAAAGCAGGTCGTAAATGACGCGCTCACCGTTCTCGATCAAGAAGTGGCCGACAAGGGAGGCATCACCGGCTTCGCCATCAAAGGCGCCTACAAGCTGGTTCAGGGTGTGCGCCCCGGCTTCGTGAAACAGGTGGTCGACGGCTTGCTCGACGATTTCCTGACGGCTCTCGACCCGATCTACCAGGAAGCCTGCGAAAAGAAGCGCCCCGCGGGCGCGTACCTGATCGCCAATACGAGCCGGGTCGCAGACGCCTTGCTCAAGGTCACCGACGACAAGGCTGCCCACTCGAATAGCGGCGGCGTGAAGACCGCCTACGAAAAACTCCGCCCGATGGCGAAAAAGCAGGTCGAAGCCGCCACGCCCAGGCTGGCTGCGCTTTTGGAGCGGCACGCGGCCCCATCCACCTAGTCGGGCCTCGGGCCCCGACCTTCCTTACCTACAAATTCGGCGGCGGGAGGCCGTCCCGCCGGCCCTGCCTTTGCAGCGCGCCCAAAAGCCGCTACAGGGAGGTTTCCGAGGATTTTCGGTTGTATATTTAAGCCCCGGGGGTAATCCCCCGAATCCCCATCGGGTTGCTCGGCAATGGCAACCCTTTCGCGCCAATTCAAGCCATGGCCTCCAGCTCCCCCCTGCCACAACCCAGCTCTTCCCACGAAAAAGTGCTCCGCGGCGCCGTCGTGCGCTTCTGCGGAGACTCCGGCGACGGCATGCAGGTCACCGGCGACCAGTTCACGGTCGCCGCCGCGCTCGCCCGCAACGACCTCGCTACCTTCCCGGATTTCCCGGCGGAGATTCGGGCACCGGCCGGCACGACCTACGGCGTGTCCGGCTTCCAGATCCACTTCGCCTCCGAGAACGTCTACACCGCGGGCGACGCGCCGGACGTGCTGGTGGCCATGAATCCCGCGGCCCTGAAGACGAACCTGCGCGACCTCAAGAAGGGCGGCGTGCTGATCGTCAACAGCGGCGCGTTCACGGCCGCCAACCTGAAGAAGGCTGCGTACGCGGACAACCCGCTCGAGAATGGTTCGCTCACGAACTACACGGTGATGGCGATCGACATCACCAAGCTCACCCAGAACGCGGTGAAGGACTCGGGGCTCTCCAATAAGGAGGCCAACCGCTGCAAGAACTTCTGGACCTTGGGGCTGATGTTCTGGATGTACGGTCGACCGCTCGACCCGACGCTACGCTGGATCGACCAAAAGTTCGGCAAGCGTCCCGAAGTGGCGGCAGCGAACGTACTCGCGCTGAAGGCCGGGCACGCCTACGGCGAGACCGCGGAGGTCTTTCAGACCCACTACGAGGTTCCCCCGGCTCCGGTGGAAAAGGGCCTGTACCGCAACATCAGCGGCAATACGGCGACCGCGCTGGGCCTGGTGGCGGCAGCGCAGCTCTCCGGCCGAGAGCTGGTGCTCGGGGCCTACCCGATCACGCCTGCCAGCGACGTGCTGCACGAGCTCAGTAAGCATAAGCACTTCGGCATCACCACTATCCAGGCCGAGGACGAAATCGCCGCCGTGTGCGCAGCGATCGGCGCGTCGTACACCGGCAGCATCGGCGTGACGAGCACGAGCGGCCCGGGCATGGCGCTGAAGACCGAGGCGATCGGCCTGGCCATCAGCGTCGAGCTGCCGCTCGTCATCATCAACATCCAGCGCGGTGGCCCGAGCACGGGGCTGCCCACCAAGACCGAGCAAGCGGATCTGCTGCAGGCCGTTCAAGGCCGAAACGGCGAGGCCCCGCTGTGCGTCATCTCCGCCTCCACCCCCGGTGAGTGCTTCTTCATGGCCATCGAGGCCGTGCGCCTGGCCGTGAAGTACATGACGCCGGTGATCCTCTTGACCGACGGCTCACTGGCCAACAGCGCGGAGCCCTGGAAGATCCCGAACGTCGCGGATCTGCCGAAGATCGACGTCAAATTCCGAACCGACCCGAACGGGTTCCACCCGTACCTGCGCGACCCGGAAACGCTGGCGCGCAACTGGGCCATTCCGGGCACTCCGGGGCTGCTCCACCGCATCGGCGGCCTGGAGAAGGACTACGACTCGGGCCACATCTCTTATTCACCGGACAATCACGAGCGCATGTGCCTCGTGCGCGCCGCCAAGATCGCGGGCATCGCCAACGACGTGCCCGAGCAGACCATCGAGGTCGGCAGCGAACGCGGCAAATTGTTGGTGCTCGGCTGGGGCTCGACCTACGGCGCGATCCGCGAGGCGGTGGAGCGGAGCCGCGCCCGCGGGCTCGACGTCTCCCACGCCCACGTGCGCTACATCAACCCCTTCCCCAAGAACCTCGGTGATCTGCTGCGCCGCTTCGATCGCGTGCTGGTGCCCGAGCTGAACTTGGGTCAGCTCGTGAAGCTCATTCGCAGCCAGTACTTGGTGCCGGCCGAGAGCTTCCCAAAGATCCAGGGGCAGCCCTTCAAGATCGCCGAAATCGAAGACAAGATCCGCAAAGTACTCGAGAGCTGAGCCCGCCATGTCCAACATCGTCGAACCCACTCGTCTCACAAAAAAAGACTTCGAGACCGACCAGGACGTCCGCTGGTGCCCTGGCTGCGGTGACTACTCGATCCTGGCCAACGTCCAGAAGATGATGCCCGAGCTCGGGCTCCCTCCCGAGCGCATCGTGTGGGTCAGCGGGATCGGCTGCAGCAGCCGCTTCCCGTACTACATGAACACCTACGGGTTTCACACCATCCACGGTCGAGCGCCGGCCTTCGCGACCGGCATCAAGGTGGCCAATCCCGAGCTCTCGGTCTGGCTCGCGACGGGCGACGGCGATGGCCTCAGCATCGGCGGCAACCAGCTGATGCATTGCCTGCGCCGCAACGTGGACGTGAAGATCCTGCTCTTCAACAACCGCATCTATGGCCTCACCAAGGGCCAGTACTCGCCGACCAGTGAAATCGGCAAGGTCACCAAGAGCACGCCCTTCGGCTCGCCGGATCAACCGATGGATCCCTCCGCGTTCGCGCTCGGCGCCAACGCCTCGTTCGTGGCGCGCTCGATCGACACCGAGGCCGTGCACCTGGGCGACATCCTGCGCCGCGCCGCGCGGCACACCGGCTCCGCGTTCCTCGAGATTTACCAGAACTGCAACGTCTTCAACGACGGCGCTTTCGACGCCATCAAAGAGAAGCCCGGCAGCCTCGATCACCAGCTGCGCGTCGAGCACGGCAAGCCGATGCTGTACGGAGCCAACGGGGATCGCGGGATCCGCCTGGATCCCAAGACCTTGCGCCTGGAAGCGGTGCGCGTGGGCGAAAACGGAATCACCCTCGACGACGTGCTCGTCCACGACGAGACGAACTCGACCTTCGCGCACATGCTGACCCACATGCCTTTCCCGGAGTTTCCGGCGGCCCTGGGCGTGCTGTACGCCGTCTCGCGGCCCACCTACGACGGCGCGCTGCGCGACCAGCAGGGCGCCGCCAAGGCAAAATCCGGTGCGCCCGACCTACAGAAACTGCTGCGAGGCGGAGAAACCTGGGAGATTTGAGCAGTTTTCGGGGTCCGTCTCAGACACGAGACAAACCCCGACGAACCTGCTAAACGAGCCGCCACCATGGGAAGCCCGCAAGACCCCCGAGCCCGCCGTCGTCAGCGTATCCGCCGCGCCAAGAAGAACCTCGATTGGGAGCAGAAACGCGCCCAAGAGAACGCCGAAGCGGCGAAGCCCAAGGCTCCCGCCAAGACCGCGACCTGATACCCGTTGCGAGGGGTGGGCGGCGCCGTGAGGCCCGAACGCTGAGGGCGGAAGCGCGCCCGCTCAGCGTGGCACGGCGCCCTGGACACGAAATCGGAGGCTTGGCGTCACGCCGGCTGGCCGTGTTTGCGGGATATTCGTGCCTAGCCGAACGAGGGGCTCGACAGGGCGGGCCAGCGTGCTCAAATTTCGCCAGAGTCCGAATGGCGACAGACCGCCCCAAACGCGAACCCGACGGCGAGGGCGATCTCGAGACGCAGCAACGCGTCCACATCGAGCGTCCCCGCCGCTACCTCGTCGTTTTGCACAACGACGACTACACGACCATGGAGTTCGTGGTCCACGTGCTGATCAAGTTCTTCCACGTCAGCGAAACGGAGGCCACGCAGATCATGTTGCACGTCCACCACAAGGGCTACGGCATCGTCGGGGCGTTCACCCGCGACGTGGCGGAAACCAAATCGGCGCTGGTGACGGACTACGCCAAAGAGCACGGTCACCCGCTCAAGTGCACCGCGGAGCCGGAAGGGTTCGGAGAGAAGTGAAGGTCAGCCCCGAAGTGGAAATCGCCTGCAACCTCGCGCTGCGCGAGGCGGAGCGTCGTCACCACGACGTGATGACCGTGGAGCACCTGCTCTACGCCCTGCTCCACGACGAAGTCACCGCCAAGGTGATCCGGAAATCCGGCGGTAGCGTCGATAAGCTCAAGGTTCGGCTCGATCGCATCCTGCGCGACGAGCTGCCCGCGGTTCCCGAGGGCCAGGGCATCTCGCCCACCCCCTCGCGCGGCTTTCAGCGCGTGCTGCAGCGCGCGGCCTTTCACGTGCAATCGAGCGGCAAAGAGCGGCTCGAAGGCCACAACGTGCTGATCGCCATCTTCGCGGAGCCCGAGAGCCCCGCCGCCGAGGCGATGAAGGCCGAGGGCATCACGCGCTACGACGTGGTCAACTACGTCTCGCACGGCGTGGCCAAAGACGGCAGCGAGGACGAAGCGCTGGAGCTCAGCGAAGGCACCGAAAAGAGCGACGACGACGACGATGCGCCGGACGAACCGCGCGGCGATCCGCTCAAACAGTTCGCAGTGAACCTGAACGAACGCGCCAAGAACGGCGATGTGGAGCCGCTGGTCGGGCGCGACAAGGAGATGCGGCGCGCGATCCAGGTCTTGTGCCGGCGCAAGAAGAACAACCCGCTGTTCGTCGGTGACGCGGGCGTCGGCAAGACCGCGATCGTGGAAGGCCTGGCCGCGCTGATTCAGAGCGGCAACGCGCCTAAGCCGCTGGCCAACTGCACCATCTACGCGCTCGACATGGGCTCGCTCGTGGCGGGCACGCGCTTCCGCGGCGATTTCGAGAAGCGCATCAAGGGCGTGCTGAAGCAGGTCGAAAAGACCCCGGGCGCGATCTTGTTCGTGGACGAGATTCACACGGTGATCGGCGCGGGCGCTGCCAGCGGCGGCACGCTCGACGCGGCGAACATGCTGAAGCCTGCGCTTTCCACGGGCAAGCTGCGCTGCATCGGGGCGACCACGTTCGAAGAGTATCGAAACCACGTGGAGCGCGACCGCGCGCTGGCCCGTCGCTTCCAGAAGATCGACGTGTTCGAGCCGAGCGTGGAGGAGACCATCCAGATCCTCAAAGGCCTGCAGAAGCGCTACGAAGAGTTTCACGAGGTCACCTACACCGACGAGGCCATCGAAGGCGCCGGCAAGCTCGCCGAGCGTCACCTGCGCGACAAGAAGCTGCCGGACAAGGCCGTCGATCTGATGGACGAAGGCGGCGCCGACACCAAGCTCGATCTCGGGCCGGGCTCGGTGGTCGACATCGGTCGCATCGAGTCGGTGGTCGCGCGCATGGCGCAGATCCCGCCGAAGCAGGTCAGCCACGACGATCGAGCGTCGCTGCGCAACCTCGAGGTCGACCTGAGTAAGGTCGTATTCGGCCAAGATCGCGCGATCCGCGAGCTGGCGACGGCGATCAAGCTCTCGCGCGCCGGGCTCCGGCCGCCCGACAAGCCGATCGGCTCGTACCTGTTCACGGGGCCCACGGGCGTCGGCAAAACCGAGGTCGCGCGCCAGTTGGCGCTCACGCTCGGCATCGAGCTCGTCCGCTTCGACATGAGCGAGTACATGGAGCGGCACACGGTGTCGCGACTGATCGGCGCGCCGCCCGGCTACGTGGGCTACGACCGCGGCGGCCTGCTCACCGAAGCCGTCGCCAAGACCCCGCACTGCGTGCTCTTGCTCGACGAAATCGAGAAGGCACACCCGGACGTGTTCAACGTGCTCTTGCAGGTCATGGATCACGGCACGCTCACTGACAATAACGGCAAAAAGGCCGATTTTCGTCACGTGATCGTGATCATGACCAGCAACGTCGGCGCGCAAGATCTCGCCCGCTCGCCGCTCGGCTTCGGCGCTCGAGAGAACAAGGGTCGCGACGATCCGGCCTTCCGCAACACGTTCAGCCCTGAATTCAGGAACCGCCTCGACGCGCGTATCTCGTTCGATCCGTTGTCACCCGCGGTGATGACCCTGGTGGTCGACAAGTTCATGAAGGAGCTGAACTCGCAGCTCGCCGAGCGCCAGGTCACGCTGGAGCTCACCGAGGCCGCGCGCGCGCACCTGGCCGAGAAGGGCTACGACAAAGACAACGGCGCTCGCCCGCTCGGTCGCTTGCTGCAAGACGAGGTCAAGCGGCCGCTCACGGAAGAGCTGTTGTTCGGCGAGCTGGAGCTCGGTGGCCACGTCGTGGTCGACCTGCGCGAGGGCAAGTTGGTGTTCGACCTGCGCGGGAACCCCAAGCCCGGAGCCCCGCCGCTGAAATTGCTGAACTGAGCCGCCCAGGCCATGACCCTGCCCCCGCTCGGCTCTGACGAGAGCGCGCGGCGCCGCATTTTCATCGATCGCGGCGGCACGTTCACCGATTGCATCCTGCACGACAGCGGGAAGAACACGCTGCGCGTGGTCAAGGTGTTGTCCTCCGATCGCGCGCCGATCGAGGGCATCCGGCGCCTGCTCGGGCTGTCCGAGGCCGAGCCGATCCCCCCGTGTGAGGTGCGCATGGGCACCACCATCGCCACCAACGCACTCTTGGAGCGTAAGGGCGCGCGCGTGCTCTTGGTGATTACCCGGGGGTTCGGCGATTTGCTCGAGATCGGCACGCAGGCGCGCGCGGATCTCTTCGCGCTGAACATCGAAAAGCCTTCGCTCTTGTACGAGGCCGTGCTCGAGGTCGACGCGCGACGCAGCGCCGACGGCGCGGTCCTGGCGCGACCGGACCTTGGCAACGTGGCGCGGGAATTCGCGCGCTATCGCCAGGCAGGGCTGGAAAGCGTCGCGATCGCCGTGCTGCACGACTACGGCGACGGCAGCTTGGAGCGCGAGCTCGGAGAGCTGGCGCAAAGCGCCGGTTTCTCGCATGTCGCGCTCTCGCACGAGCTGTCGCCCGAGCTCGGCTTTCTGAGTCGCGCCGACACGGCCGTGATCGACGCCTATCTCACGCCGAGCCTCGCTCACTATCTGCGCGCGCTGGAGGCCGAGCTGCCGGAGAGCCGTTTGCTCGTGATGCAGTCGAGCGGCGGGCTGTCGCAGGCCGAGCGTTGCCGAGGGCCGCGCGCGATCTTGTCGGGGCCGGCGGGCGGCGTGATCTCCTGCGCGCACGTCTCGAAGAGCCTGGGGAAAAAGGCGCTGATCGGCCTGGACATGGGCGGCACCTCGACCGACGTGTGCCGATTCGCGGGCGAGCTCGACGTACGCCACGAGCACGAGCTGGCCGGGGTGCGGGTGCGGGCGCCGATGCTCGTCGTTCACACCATCGCCGCTGGCGGCGGCTCGCTGTGCCGCTACGACGGGCATCGCCTTTCGGTCGGGCCGGAAAGCGCGGGCGCGCGTCCGGGCCCGCTCTGTTACGGGGCGCCCGAAGCGCGCGAGCTGACGCTGACCGACGTGAACCTCGCGCTGGGCCGACTCTTGCCCGACGAGTTCCCCTTCCCTCTGCAAGTCGAGCGCGTGCAGGTAGCGCTCAGCGAATTGGCCGCCGCGATCGATCCGAGTCAATCCGCGTTTCACTCGCAAGCGGTCGCGGAAGGGTTCTGGGAGATCGCCAATCAGAGCATGGCCGACGCGGTCAGCGAAGTCTCCGTCAAGCGCGGCTACGACGTGCGCGCCCACGCGTTGCTCGTGTTCGGCGGAGCCGGCGGGCAGCACGCCTGCTCCTTGGTCGAGCGGCTCGGCATGCAAGAAGCCATTTTTCACCCGCTGGCTTCGGTCTTATCCGCCTTCGGCATGGGGCTTGCGACGCTCGGCTGGAACGGTGTGCGCGAGCTTTCCGCGCCGCTCTTGACGCCCCGGGCCCTGGCTGACCTCGAGGGGCCGTTCACTGAGCTCGAGCGCGAGGGCCGACTCGCGCTCGAACGCGACGGCGCGCGTGAGGTGAGCTTTCAGCGGCGCGTGGAGCTCTGCTACGACGGCACCGACACCTCGACGCTGCTACCGCTCGCGGACGAGCGCGAGCTACGCGAGAGCTTTCACGCCCAGCATCGCGCCGAGTTCGGCTACGAGCGCAGAGAGCAGCCGCTCCGGCTCCTCCGCGTGCGCGTGGAAGCGACGAGCGCCGCCGAGCTCGCGCCGGCCTGGCCCAATCACCAAGCCAGCGCCGAGCCCCCTGTGCCGCGCAGAAGCACGCGTCTCTGGCACGGCGGGCGGTGGTTCGAAGACGTGCCCGTGTACGCACGCAGCCGGCTCGGCCGCGGGGCGCGCGTGGACGGTCCGGCCCTGATCCAGGAAGAAACGGGCACGATCGTCGTCGATCCGGGCTTCGAGCTCGAAGCCATCGAAGGCGGGATTTTGGTCGCTCGTCGCAGCCCGAACACCTTCGCGCGCCCGGCACCTATGCGGGAAGCGTCAGCGCGCGATCCCATCTTGCTCGAGCTGATGGGCAATCGTTTCATGTCGATCGCAGAGCGCATGGGACACGCCCTCCGTCGCAGCGCGTCGAGCGTCAACATTCGCGAGCGGCTCGACTACTCCTGCGCGCTGTTCGATGCCGCGGGCGAGCTCGTCGCCAACGCGCCGCACATTCCGGTGCACCTCGGGGCAATGAGCGAGTCGGTGCGCGCCGTGCTGGCCGCTCACCCCGAGCTTCGCCCCGGCGACGCCTTCATCACCAACCATCCCGCGCTCGGCGGCTCACACTTGCCCGACATCACGCTGGTCGCGCCGGTGTACGACGAGCAGGGCGCGCTGTTTGCGTTCGTCGCCGCGCGCGGTCACCACGCCGACGTGGGCGGCATCACGCCCGGCTCCATGCCGGCCTTCTCCACTTCCATCCGCGAAGAGGGCGTGCTGTTTCGCGCCGAGAGGATCGTACAAAACGGCCGTCTCGACCGCGATTTCGTGCTCACGCGGCTGCTCGAGCCCCCCTACCCTGCGCGCAACCCGAGCCTGAACCTGGCAGACATCGAGGCGGCCCTGGCTGCGCTCCGCACCGGCAGCGCGCTGCTCGAAGCCGCGGTTCGCGAGCTCGGCAAGCCACGGCTCACCAGCTACATGGGTTTCGTGCAGGATCACGCCGCCGAGCTCGTGCGAGAAGCGCTGGCGCGGCTCGGACCGAGCGAACGGCACTTCGCCGACACGCTCGACGACGGCACGCCCATCGTCGTCCGACTGAAGCCGACCGACGCGGGGCTGATCATCGACTTCGCGGGGACCGGACCGGAGGTAGCCGGCAACCTGAACGCACCGCGCGCGGTGACCCTGGCCGCCATCATCTACTTCCTACGCGCGCTGGTGGGCAGACCGATCCCGCTCAATGGTGGGCTGCTTCGCGCGGTTTCCGTTCGCATCCCGGAGCGCTGTGTGCTCCATCCGGGACCCGACGCAGCGGTCGCGGGCGGCAACGTGGAGACCTCGCAGCGCGTGGTCGACGTCTTGCTCGGCGCTTCCGGGCTGGCTGCGGCCAGCCAAGGCACGATGAACAACGTGTCCTTCGGCAACGACACCTTCGGCTACTACGAGACCCTCGCCGGCGGCGCGGGCGCGGGCCCAGGCTTTCGCGGTGCGTCCGGCGTGCACACGCACATGACCAACACGCGCATCACCGACGTCGAGTTGCTCGAACGCCGCTTCCCCGTGCGCGTGACCGAAATGAACCTGCGCCGCGGCTCGGGCGGCCAGGGCGCCTACCCGGGCGGCGACGGAATCCGCCGCGGCCTTCTGTTCTTGGAGCCCGTGGAGCTGTCGATCTTGAGCGAGCGCCGAAGTCGCGCTCCGTTCGGGCTGATGGGCGGCGAGCCCGGAGCTCCCGGCAAGAACTCGCTCAACGGGGAGCCCTTGCCTGCGAAGGCCCGGCTCCTTGCCCGCCCGGGCGATCGATTGCTCGTCGAAACACCGGGCGGCGGCGGCTTCGGAAAACCAGCGCGCTGAGCCGAGCGTCAGGGCGCGGCGGTGCTGGCGGCCAGCGCTTCCCGAACGTGCACGGCCAGAGCGCAGCTGTTGGCTTGGCGATGCTGAGCGGCGAGGTTCACTTCGTTCTTGATGGCCTGCTTGCCCATCGGCACGACGTCCGCCGCAGCTTCGCCACGGACGCGCAGGATGGGATCACCGGTCGCTAAATCCCAGATCCCGACGCGGGCAAAGTGAGCCTCACGCTGCACGCGCTCTTCCGGGGTTTCGTCGGCGCCTGGCACTTGTGCTGGCACCCCACCAGGCGGGTCTTCGTCGAGCACCAGCGTGAAGTACTTCGCTCGCGCCAGTAACTGCACGGTCACCGGTACGTCGCTCTTGGCGACGTTGCCCAGATCGCGATCGTAGGCGGATAGGCCAAGCTCGCTGGTCACTTCGTGCAGCTCGTCGGTCCACTCGCTGGAGAGCACGCGCAACGTCTTGTACACGAGGCGCATGTTGTACGGCTGCTCCGGCTCGGTGCAGGCATTCCACTCGTTGCAGAGCAGGCCGGGCGCGCAGTCGCCAATCGTCCGGCAGGGTGGCCCGGTTACGACGCTAGGCTTGGACTTGCCCACGAACAAGCAGGAGGTGAAGCCGTCGCGCAGCGAAGCCTTGGCAGCGATCCGAATGTCCTTGGGGCTCGCCGTGTTCGACAGCCGAAGCCGCAAGTAGACCGAGGCACCCGAGCTGAATCGCTCCAGATCGATCCCGGGCGAGACGTGGTCAGCCGTCCACGGTCCGCGCAATTCTCTTACCCAGCCCTCGACCTTGTCCCGAAACGGGAAGAGCTTGGGACCCAGCGCGACCGCCATGGCGCGTTGCTTGGCCATGACCTTGCTGCGTGCTGCCTCGAGCTCACCCTGCGCGATGCGCCAGTAGATGATGCCGAACGCGCCGATGCCGACTGCGGTCCACAGCCAGAAATGCAGCGGGATGCCCGGCATCCGCGCCTTGCCCACGATCAGGGCCCGCCGACGCTCCGCTCGGGCGTCATTCAGCGAGGGGAGGCCTGGCTCTCGCGCGTCTCGGCGCTTCATCCCCATCGAAACCCTCGATTCTTCCTCACGCTGGTCCGCCTCCAAAAAGGCGAGGCCGGCACGCCGAGAAAGCATGCCGGCCCATCAGACCTCGGGAGCACTGAAGCCGGTATCAGTTCTTGCCGAGGCGACCGACCATGAAGCTGACGTTGGGATAGCCAGCGAAGGCCGCGGTTTGAAACACGCTCTTGACCACCAGCGCCTGCACCTTGCGGTCGACCTGGAGGATCACGATCCCCGGGAACTCACGCTGGGGGTTGAGCTGCTTCCACAGCTCGCGCTTGTTCTTGAGCACGTTGAAGAGCTCGTCGATCCGCTGCAAGCGGTTCGATTCCTCGATGGCGCGGGTGCTGCCCGAGGCGTTGCCGTCGACGAGAATCTGGGTGCCGGTGATGGCGACCATCGGCGCTTCCGCCATGTCGATCACGTTTTCCGCGTTCGGCAGCTTGATGTTCTTGTCGATCGGCAACTCGCCGCTGGCAGAGAAGCTCGCGAGCAGGAACAGCACGATGCAGAGCAAGAAGTCGATGAACGGGATCAGCGGGATCTCGTGGTTCATCGCGCGCTGCCCGCCGCCCACGACCTTCTTCCGCACGAAACGGAGCGGGACGTGATGCAGGAGGCGGCGACCGGGAACCGAGACCGGCTGATGAAAGCGACTGAGAGCTTTTTCAGACATGTCAGTTCACCGCAAAAGTGACGTTGAAGGCCGGGATCTTCTGGGTCTTGCCACCCCCGCTCCAGTCCCGCTTCGGCGAGTAGATCGCGTCGATGACCGCGACCACGTCACTGAAGGGCGTGGAGTTATCGGAGTGCAGCACGGCCTGGTCGAGCTTGTTGTCGGTGCCGGCCCGATGTGAGCCGTTCGCGTTCCACTCTTCCGAGATCTTCTTCGCAAGATCAGGGTAGGCGTAGTCGCCCTTGCCGCCGAGCGGCACCTGCTTCTTGTCGATGTCGATCGTGTTCACGACCGTGTTGCCCTCTTTCCAGACGAGCTGAAACTTCTTGTCTCCGCGCATTTCTACGTGGAGCTGCTTTTCTTTCTTCTGCTCCTCGGGCGGCTCGTCCTTGGGCGGACCCGGCACGCGCGCGTCGGCGTTGATGCGGGCCATCTGCGACCAAACCGCGGTGACGAGCAAGAACGCCACCAAACAGAGCAAGAAGTCGATGAAGGGGATCAGCGGGATTTCATGGTTCGTAGAACGCCTACCACCATGACCGCCGCCCGTGTCGATACCGGCCATCGCTAAACTCCAGAAGTTTGATTGAGCACCGCGCGACAGCGCACAAAGCGCTGCCGCGCGACCGGCTCAATACAGCACAATCACATCGCCTGCTCGAGACCTTGCAGATTCACCTTCTGGCGGTTCGCGACCACCAGATTGAGGACCTGCACCGACGACTCGTTGATGTCGTCTTCGAGCGTCTGGGTCTTGCCGTTCAGCACTGCGAAACCGACCAGCGCCGTGATTGCCGAAAGCAACCCGAACGCCGTGCAGTTCATCGCCTCGGCAATACCTTCAGCGAGAATTCGGGCTTTCTGGCTCGGATCGACGGATTCCCCGCCGACCGCGCCGAATGCCTTGATCAGGCCGACGATGGTACCGAAGAGACCGCTGAGCATGGCCAGGTTCGCGAACAAGGCCAAAAAGCCAGTTCGCTTGCTGATCCGCGGCATCTCACGAAGGGCTGCCTCGTCCATCGCCGCCTGGACTTCTTCGTCCGGACGGTTGACCTTGACGAGACCGGCCTGAACGATGCGTGCCAGCGGCGCGTTCGCCGCGGAACACATCTTGACTGCCTTAGCAATGTCGCCGGCCAGGATGCACTTCTGCATAGTAGCGAGAAATACTTCCTTGTTGATGGACGACCCGAACAAATAAACTGCGCGCTCTGCGATTACCGCAATCGAGCAGATCAACCAGAAAAGGATGATCCACATTGCCCAACCGCCCGCCTGGAAGTGATGCCACATACTCGACATTTCTCGTTTACTCCGGCTAGTGCTCCTGATTGGCCTTCGGTCGGTTCCCTGCGGAGAGCAGACACGAACAGCCTAGAAACGACCGCGGCCGACGCCTCGGACGCCCTACCCGCACGACATCGGCGGAATCGGACCGGGGCATTCTGTTCAAGTTGAACCCGCTGAGTCAAGAGAGATTGGATTCCACGCCGCTGTTCGCGCGCAGGCACAAAGTTTCATCGGCTGGTCGAAACCTCCGACGCGCTGCGTCCGACGGCACGAATGAGGCAAGGCTGCTTCCCGAGTTCGCGCGCGGTCTGTTCCGAGTGCCTGCCGTCGTCGGCGCACCCGACGGGGCACCTCGGGCCCGACCTCGACTCGCGCTCGCGATGCGCGCTCACTCACCTCGGTGAACCGACGCGCGCAGTGCCACGTCTCGCGCGAGGTGTGACTTCGTAGTGACGCACGCCAACGCGACGACGCGCCCCGACGTGACCGCGGCGGACATGACAGAGATGGAGTCGCGTGCGCTCGCGGCAAGCTGGGCACCCGCTCACGAAGACCAAGTGGCTCCGACGCGATCCGAGATTGACTGTCTCGAGCCGCTCCCGGGTACGTTTCGCCAGCGCGGGAACGCGCCTGGCTCGGCGCGCGCGGCCGAGCGAAGGCGTGAGTGTGTGCGCTTGTGTTCTTTCAGCGCACCAACGCTCGGCGCACCGACGACGCGGTGTGGACGCGGAACCTCTTTTTCAGCTGGCGAAAGCCGATACGCGAGCGCCCTTGCGAGAAAAACAAAATCCAAACTCGACAGCTCGACGTCGAGACGCAACGCCTTGCCGAACACGAGAAACGAGCGAGCGGGCGAGGCGTTTCGAGGTACTTGACGCGACTCCAAGCTCGGTGACCGGCCAGGAGGACGAAATCCCAAGCAAAGAGGGATGCTTGCGCTCGCAAGTTCGCGGCGGCTATAGTGCGCTCTGGCCTCGAGCCCGGCCGTCGCGCGGCTCGATTCACCGTCGTTCCACTACCTGGAAGCCCGAAAGTCCGGCTTAAAGAAGGGAAGAAGGGGTAATGCAGTTCCTGCTCCTCGCAGCCGAAGGTCACAGCGGATCTAGCCAGCTCGTCGAATCGTTCAAGCAGAACCCGACCTTTTTGGTCCTCAATCTCTGCTGTTCGGCAATCGTGCTCACCATCGTGATCGAACGTTTCACGTTCCAAATGACCCAGTACCGCGTCAACTCGAAGGAGTTCTTTGCGCAGGTCAAGAAACTCGTCACGGCAGGAAACATCGACCGAGCCATCAAGCTCTGCGAGGCCAGTGACTTTCCGATCCTGCAGCTGGTGAAGGCCGGCCTCACCCACGCCAACAAGGGCCCGGATGAGATCGACGCTTCGCTCAGCGAGAAGCTCTCGGAGCTGAAACCACAAGCCGAGAAGCGAGTGGGTGCGCTGTGGTCGCTTGCGAACATCGCAACCCTGATCGGGCTGCTCGGTACCGTCAGCGGTCTGATCGCGACCTTCGGCGCCATCGCGGCGCCGGGCCTCGGTCAAGCCGACAAGCAGCGCATGCTGTCGAACGGCATCGCGGAAGCCATGTACAACACCGCGCTCGGTCTGGGCATCGCGGTGTTCTGCATGATCACGCACATCGTGCTGCACACGCGCGCAAAAGCGATTCAGCACGACCTCGAGTCGACGATGGAGCGCACCTTCAACTTGCTGACCATCAGCCAACGTCCCGGGTCGTACTGATCCCGTCGGGACTTAGCGCGCATGTCACTCAGCGCCGCACAGCGCAGTAAGATTCGGCGGCTCAGCCAGCCGATTGAGCTGGCCCCGTCCGAGGAAGGTGGCGAGCTCAACATCGTCCCCTTCCTCGACATCATCGTGAACATCCTGATCTTCGTGCTCGCCACGGTGGCAGTGACGTTCACGGCCAGCATCGAGACCACGCCGCCGGCTAGTCGCGGCTCGGGTGTTCGCAGCGAAATCCAGTCGGAAGCCCTGAACCTCACGGTGTTCATCGTGAACGACGGGCTGTCGCTGAAGGCCTCCGGCGGCAACATCGCGCCGGGTTGTATGGGCGTGGGCCCCGGCAACGCGATCCCGAACAAGAACGGCAAGTACGACTACGAGTCGCTCACCGCTTGTGCGACCCGTTTGAAGAACGCCTCGCCTGACTTTCAGGACGAAAATCAGTTCTACATCGTGGCCAACCCGGGCACGGACTATCAGACCATCATCGACGTGATCGACGCGATGCGCCGCACCCCGCAGGGCGACCCGTTGTTCGACAACGTCAACTTCAAGGTGCCGCGATGACGGACCAAGGTCCCTCGGGCCAGAAGCCACCCGCACCCGCGGGGGGTTCGATCGTCACGTACAAGGCGGAGCTGCGTAAGGCGATCCGGCGCAACGCCGCCGAACCGGAGATCAACTTCCTCAACATCACCGCGATGCTCGACATCATGACGATCATCCTGGTCTTCTTGTTGAAGAGCCTGGGTGAGTCGAGCGCAGCCATTCCGCAGAGCGATGACCTGCGGCTGCCGGCCTCGTTCATTGCGACGCCGCCGCACCAGGAAGGCATCATCGTCACCATCTCGAAGAGCCAGATCCTGGTTGCCGAGAACAAGATCTTGAGCCTGCCCGGCCGCGAATCGACGGCGCAGACCGGGGTCGGCGCGGCGTACAAGCGCGGCGGACCGAACGATCTCTACATCGTGCCGCTCGGCAACGCTCTGCAGAGCGCTCGCAAGACGGACATGGCCATTCGTCGGGCCAAGGGCTTGGACCCCTCGAGCTCCGAAGCCATCATCATCGCCGACCGTGCCACGCCGTACCGCCTGCTGATCGAGGTGCTGTTCACTCTCGGGCAGAGCGAGTTCGGCAAGTATCACCTGATGGTGATTCAGACGAAGAAGAAGACCTGAGCAGGCCACTGGGCCGGCTCGCGACAACTGGGTCTGGGGTGCGCGCTGGAGCGCGAAAGCGTGGCGCCGCGCCCCTCCCCTCGTGGGGCCGCTTGCTCCGCGGTCCGGGATCGTGCTAAGCGGTACTTCGTCTCTCAAGGCTTGCCGCTCCTGGGGGCGCGCTTTGGTGGAATCCCGGTGGTAGTGCCGGCTTGGTTCCAACCGGGAGCAAACCCGTGAGCGGTGGACACGGCCGAGCAGTAGCCGTTTGGGGCTGCTGATCACCTTGTTGCCGAGTTCGGGCGTCGTAGCCGCGCCTTTTGTCTCGCCGTGACGGAATTCGCGCTGATCCTCGCGATCCAACTAGCAGCCCTGGCCTATTCACTGGTCGTGGGCCGCAGTGTGCTCGCGCTCGGCGTGAGCTCAGGCCGCTTGCGACGGCTGAGTAGCGCGCTCGAGCGGGCCACCGCGAGCTTCAGCGCGCGGCAAGGCCGCGTTCTGGCAGGCGCTGCCGCAGCGCTCTGCGCGCTGCTCTTCGCCCTGCATGTGGAGCGCGGCGACACGGGCGGCCTCAGCCGCATCCCCGCCGGCATCAGCGCCGGGTTCGGCTTGGCCGCAGGGGCCGGGTTGTGTTGGCTCGCCGCGCGCGGCGCGCTCCGGCTCGGCGTCGGTGCCAGCGTTCAAGCGACCGTTGCAGCGTCGCGCGGGCTCGATCGCGCGTTGCAGGTGGCGATCCGTGCCGGAGGCGCAGCGAGCCTCGCTTGTGAAGCGCTCAGCGGGCTCGGGTTGATCGGCGTATTCGGCGTGGTTTTCGCGCTGCTTGGCGGCACCACGTTGGCAGCGAAAGAGGGCATGGTCCTCGCGCTCGACGTGACCTGCGTGCTCGCCAGCTTCCCGCTGGGCGCGGCGCTGACCGCGATGGTTTGCCAGCGCTCGGGCGGGCTTTATCAAGCTGCGGCGGGCATCGGTGGCGACGTGGCCTCGGAGCAGCGCTTTGGGCTGTCTCGAGACGATCCTCGCAGCCCGACGCTGGTCGGCGAGCTTTCGGGCAGTCACGTCGGCGAGGCCGCGACACGCGCGGCGCTGCTGTTCGTGGCAGCTGCCACTTCGCACGTGGCGCTGCTGGCGCTCGGCCTCGCCACTGCGAGTCGTGACTCCTCGCCTTCGGTCGCGTTGGTGCTGCTGCCCTTCGTGGTGCGCGCGTTCTTCGTCTTGGCCAGCGGCTTCGGCTGCTCGGTGGTGCGAACCGAGGAGATGACGAGCCCGAGCGGCGCCATCCTGCGCGGCTACCTGAGCACCTCCACGATCGGGCTCGCAGGGCTGTGCGGCGCCTGCCTGTGGCTGGCAAAAGAGCACTTTTTCACGCTGTTCCTGGCCGGTCTCGCCGGCACGCTGTGCGCGTGGTTCATGGCGCTACCGGTCTGGGCGCGGCTGCTTCGCCCTGCGGGCGGCGTGCGCGAAACCGCTGAAGCGTTGCGCGTTGGCGGCGGCTCCGCCGCGGTCATGAGCCTGGGCGGTGCGCTGCAAGCGACGCTGCTACCGATCCTCGCGGTCGGGCTCGCTGCCACGCTCTCCTTCCAGCTCGGCGAGCATTCAGGCATGAGCTCCGGTGCGGTGTGGACGTCGCTCGTCACCTGGGCGGCGCTGATCGGCTCCGCGCCATTCGCTTTCGCGGCCAGCTCGGTGGCCACGCTCGCCGACGGCGCGCCCAGCATTGCCACGCTCACCGGGGCAGACTCCGAAGCTCAGCGCCGAGTGCTGCGGCTCGACGAGACGCAGAGCATCGCCACCAGCGCGCGAGCTCAGCTGATCGCGGTCGCGACGGCCGCCGCGTTGCTCGCCGCGCTGGCCATCCCAGCGCTGGCGCGGGAACAGCTGCGCGTCAGCGTCGGCTTGTTCGAGCCCATCGTCACCTGGTCGGGCGCGCTCGGCGCAGCCCTGGTGCTGGCCTATGCGGGGTCCAGCGCGCGCCGCGCCGTGCGCGGGGGCCGGGAAATCGCCACGGAAGTCGACCGGCAACTCCGGAAGTTTCCGCGTGAGCACGGCGTTTCGCTGATTCCTTCGGATTTTTCGCCCAGCTACAAGGCGTGCGTCGACCTCTCGACGCGCCTGGCCTTTACGCACTTGGGCCCTCAAGCCTTGGGCGCGCTGGCCTTTCCAGCGGCCTTGGCCCTGGCACTACGGCTCGTCTACGGTGGCGCAGAGCACGCTCGCGCCATCGAGGGCCTGATGAGCTGCGTGCTCTTCTCTGCCTTGGCCGGCTTCACCGCGGCGCTCGCCTTCGACGTCGCTCGAGCGACGCTGAGCTCCGTCTGCCGCGCCGCCCGCTCCCAGGCGGTCAGCGAACCGCTCCCGGCCGCCGCCGGGGACGGAGTCGCAGACCTGTTCGGCCACGCCGCAGGGCCGGCGGCGCAAGCTTTGTTGATGGGAACCGCCGCTCTCTGCCTGGCAGTCGCCCCATTCATGAACTGACTCCTCTGCCGCGTCCTCGCGGCACGGACATCCAAACCCCAAGAGTACCTTGTCCTCACTAGCTGACGCTCTTTCCACACTCTCCGATCGCGGACTCCGACGGCTGCTCGGAGCTCGAACCTTTCTGCGCGGCCTCGACTACGAGAAGCGAAAGGTGGTCGACGAAGTCCACCTGAACGACTCGAACGCGCAAGGTCGCGTCAAAGGCTCCGATCCGGACCCCTACGACGTCACGATTCGGCTCGGGGGCGAGGGCATCACCTCACATTGCACCTGCCCTGCCTTTCAGAAGACCGGCCAGCACTGCAAGCACGTCGCCGCGCTCTTGATCACCGTGCGCAACAAGGCGCGCCAGCAAATGCCGCGGCGAGAGCCCTCGCAGCCGCAGCACCAGCAGCAACAGGCGGCGGCACCCGCGCCGAGCAGCCCCAACGACAACGGCAAGGCGGCGCGCCGCCGTGATCGCCGTCGCCGTGCCCAGGTTCAGCAAGTTCCGGCCCCCGTCGGGCACTATCCGACCGCGCCCACTCCCGACGCCAGCGCGCGCTCTACCGGAATTGGCGCCTGGCTCGCGCCCGAGGGCACGATTCGCTCGCTCAAGCTCGAGTTCCGCGTTCACGTGCGCCAGGGCGGGCTCACCGTGACGGTGCTCGACGTCGACAATCGGCAACCGCTCTTGCCCAGCGCCGCGATGGGCTGGCAGGCGGCCGCGCCGACTGCAGATCGCAACGCGCTGCGCGTCCTCGCGCGCTTCGAGAGCGGGAACCCGCGGCACCCCGCGGTCGACATCCGCGGTGAAGACGCGGCCGAGCTCTTGCCCCTACTGCGCGACCGACGCGTGCTGCTCGAGCCGGCCCTGATGCAGCTGCGCTTCTTGGAGGAGCCGATCAAGCCGCGCTTCGATCTGGAAATGGTGAGCGACACCATCGTGGCCAAGGTCACCTTCGAGCGGCCGAGCGACGGCCGCCGGTTCTCGCTGGCCAACGGCGGCTGGTTCGAAGGCACGCCCGGCTACCACATCGACACCAACGAGGGCGCCGCGCGTCCGCTCGACCACCGCGTCTCGCCGGCCGCGCTTCGCCGGCTGCTGCGCAGCGCTACCATCGCCGAGCCCGCCTCCGAGCTGATCGGCCTCATCACCTACGGGCTGCCCAAGGTCGCGCTGGAAATTGGCGCCGAGCTGCCGGAGCTGTCGCAGGTCGCCGACGTGATCGATCTCGAGCCGCAATTTCGCATGCGGGCGGGCGGCTCGCTCACGCAGGTCGAGGTCGCCCTCCGCGCCGCGTACGGCTCGCGCGAGGTCGAGGTCCGCGCCGACGGCATCTCTCCGCCGATCATGATCGTCCCGCCGGAGGACGGCCAGAAACGAGCTCGCTGCATTCGCTGCGACATCGCGGCGCAGCAGAGCGCAGTTCAGCTCTTGCTCGAGCTCGGCCTGAAGCCGGACGAGAGCGGCGAGTTCTTCGTGGCCGAAGGCGAGCACGCGATTCGTTTCTGGTCCGAGGGAGTCGGCTCGCTGCCGGAAGACTGGGATCTTTACATTCCGGAAGAGCTGGTCGGCACCACCGTGCGCACGGCGCCGGTTGCGATGAGCGCCCGCGTATCGAGCGGCGTCGATTGGCTGAGCGTGAAGATCAGCTACGAGAGCGACGGCGTGGGCGTCGATCGCGACGAGCTCGAACGCTGCCTGCGCGAAGGCAAAAAGTACGTGCGTTTGTCGGACAACTCGTTCGCGCCGCTCGACGCCGATCGCGTGCGCATGATGATCGACCGCGAGATCGAGCTTCTGCAAGCCGGCGGCAAGAACGGTAAAATCCCGCTCTCCCACGCCGGTCGCGTGCAAGATCTGCTGTCGCAGGCGGCCGACGCACAGGTCGCTGCCAACACCAAGCAGCTCTTCCAGAAGCTCGCCTCGATCGACGAGATCAAGGCCGCCAAGAAGCCCAAGGGACTGAAGGCCACGCTCCGCCCGTACCAGGAGCAAGGCCTATCCTGGTTGTCCTTCATCCATGAAATCGGCTCCGGCGGCGTGCTGGCCGACGACATGGGCCTCGGCAAGACGATCCAGACCATCGCGCTGCTCTTGAATCTGAAGGCCGAGAAGAAGACCGCGCCGCTGCGCGTGCTGATCGTCGCGCCAACCAGCGTGGTCACCAACTGGGTTCGAGAGATCGAACGCTTCTCCCCTACCCTGACCACCGCGCTCTGGCACGGCGCAGGGCGCAAAGATCAGATGGAGGAGCTCGAGAGCGCCAACGTCGTCATCACCAGCTACGCGCTCTTGCGCCGTGACATCGACCTGCTCAAGAAGCTGCGGCTGGACTACGCGATCCTCGATGAAGCGCAGAACATCAAGAATCCCTTGAGCGCGACGGCCCAGGCTGCCAAGGAGCTCGGCGCCGAGCGTCGTCTGGCGCTGACCGGCACGCCGATCGAGAACCGCCTCAGTGAAATCTGGTCGATCTTCGAGTTCGTGAGCCCCGGGCTCTTGGGGCCGTTGCCCAAGTTCGAAGAGAAGTTCGCGCGGCCGATCGATCAGGGCGACTCCAAGGCCGCGGCGCGCCTGCGCTCGGTCATCCACCCCTTCATCCTGCGCCGCACCAAGAACGAGGTCGCCAAGGATCTGCCGCCCAAGCTCGAGGTCGACAAGCTCATCGATCTGGCGCCCGATCAAAAGGCCATCTACCTGCAAGTGCTGCGCGAGGTGCGAGCAACGGTGATGGGCGAGGTCGAGCGAGTCGGCCTCGGCAAGAGCCAGCTCCACATTCTGGCCGGCCTCACCAAGCTGCGCCAAGCCGCCTGCGATCCGCGTTTGCTCGGCTTGCCGCGCGAGTTCAGCCACGAGGACAGCGGCAAGCTGATGGCCATCCGCGAGCTGATCGACGAGGTCGAGTCGGGCGGACACAAAGTGCTGGTTTTCAGCCAGTTCGTCTCGATGCTGAAGCTCATCCGCGAGGCCTTGGACGAAGACAAGATCCGCTACGAGTACCTGGACGGCAGCACGATGGATCGCGCGGAGCGCATCGATCGCTTCCAGACCGATCCCACGATCTCGGTGTTCTTGATCAGCCTGAAGGCGGGCGGCTCTGGCCTCAATCTCACGGCCGCCGACACCGTCATTCATTTCGATCCCTGGTGGAACCCCGCGGTCGAGGATCAGGCCTCGGATCGCGCTCATCGCATCGGTCAGAAGAAGGTCGTCACCGTCTACCGGCTGGTGGCCGCCGGCACGATCGAAGAAAAGATCCTGCAGCTCAAGCAAAAGAAGAAGGACCTCGTGGCCTCCGTGCTCAGCGAGGACATGGGCGGCGCGAAGAACCTCACCCGCGACGATCTCGACGACCTATTCCGACTCGATTGACCAAGTCAGCACGGACGGAAGCTCGGCGCGCGAAGGCCCCGCGCCGGGCGGAGAGCTCCCGCTGCGGAGTGTCTCCGGCTCGGCGGCGCTGGCGAGGTCACCGGTCAGCACGTGCGCCACGTAGCGCGCCAGTGACGCCGGACTTCCGTGCGCGCGCGTCGCGAAGTCGGCGAGCACCACGCCGAAACGCAGGCTCACCTCCGTATCGAGCCAGCGCTGCGACTCCAAGTCGAGACCGAGCTCGGCAAAAGCTCGCTCGTCGTCCGCGCTCGAAAGCCGACCGCCCCTGCGCGCAGTGATGCATTCTCGAATGAATTCGCGAATTTCCGTGACAATTTCGAGGAATGGCTGATCGTCGTTCATGGGCACACCTCCGAGCGTCTCCAGTGATCTAGAGCGGAGCGCGGAGGGTCGCTTGTACGATATTGCAGCTAGCTAGTAGCTAGCTAGTCAGCGACGCATCGAGACGTTCATCAGCAGCCCGAGGCCAATCATCATGGTCACGATGCTGGAGCCGCCGTACGAGAACAACGGCAAGGTGATCCCGACCACTGGCAACACGCCGATGGCCATGCCGATGTTGCAGACCGCGTGCCAAAACACCATGGCGCCGACGCCGATGGCGATGGCCGCGCCGAAGCGATCCTTGGCCTGAGACGCGATGTGAATCGCCCAGATGCTGAGGAATGCGTAGAGCGCGATCAGTAAAATCGCGCCGAGAAAGCCCCAGTCCTCGGCGAACACCGCAAAGGGGAAATCCGAGAATTGGTCGGGCAGCATGCCAAACTGGTTCTGCGTGCCCTGCATGAAACCTTCGCCCCACAGCTGCCCATTACCGATCGCGGTCTGGGACTGCAGCGCGTGCCAGCCGGTGCCCGTCTTGTCGGCTTCGGGGTTCAGAAAGCTGGTGAGCCTCGCCTTCTGGTAATCCTTCATCGCGTAGCTCCAGGCGAGCGGGACCGCGATGGCAACGATCGCCGTGAGCTGCGCGAGCGTGCGCCGGCGCACGCGATTCATGGACAGAATCGAGGCCGCGATCAGCGCATAGATGACCGCCGTGCCCAGGTCCGGCTGGCGCTCGACCGCGATGCACGGCACGAGCACCACCCCGATCGGCGGCAGCAAGTCGACGAGCGTGCGTGGTTCCAGCTTGGGATCGTTGTGGACGAAGCGCGCGACCACCAAGATCACCACGATCTTCATGAACTCGCTGGGCTGAAAGGCGAAGCCTCCGAGCTCGATCCAACGCGAAGAGCCGCGAATGTCGTTGCCCAGGATGAACACCAGCCCGAGCGAAATCATCCCGCCCACGTAGAAGAACGTCGCCAGGCGCTCGTAGTGACGGTAGTCGATGGCGGCCGCCAAAATGGCGAGCAGCGCGCCCACCACCACCCAATAAATCTGCGAAACGTAGGTGTCGGCCAGGCGCGAGTGCTGCGTGCTCTCCACGTACACGCTGGTCGCGCTGTACAGGTTCACGAGCCCCAGCGTCACGATCGCGACCGCCACCAACATCAGCGGCATGTCGACGGGCGGCGCCGCTCGGAACGAAAAGCGGTCCCCGCGCATTACAGATTGCTCCGTCCGTTGGGGTCGGGCTCGGTGCGCGCGGACAGCCGCTTTTCCTTGAGTTTCTGCCAATCGCGCACCACGCGCATGGCGACCGGCACGGCGTTCTTGCCGCCGCCTCCGCCGTGCTCGACGAGCACGACGATGGCGATCTCCGGTGAACGCGAGGGGGCGAAACCCGCGAACCAGGCGTGATCACGGTTGAAGTACCAGACGCGATCGGGGTCGACCCCGCGCGGGGTGACGTGGGTGACCTGCGCAGTTCCGGTCTTGCCGGCCATGTCCACGTTCTCGATGCGCTCTTTGTAAGCCGTGCCCTGGCGATCGGTGACCACGCCCTCGAGCGCGCTGAGCACTAGGTTCAGGTGCTCGGAATCGACGCCGACCATGCGCCGCACGCGCGGCGGAAACTCCTGCACGATCGTGCCGTCGCTGGTCTCGATCGTGCGCACCACCTGGGGCTGATACAGCGTGCCGCCATTGGCCAGCGCCGCGTAGGCCAGCGTCAGCTGCAACACCGTGACCGTGCTCGCGCCCTGGCCGATCGCAGACAGCAGCGTGAAACCGCCGCGGAATGCCTCCTTGTAGCGCCGCGTGTACCAGGCGCGGGTCGGCATGCGACCTCGCGACTCCGGATTCACGCCGATGCCCGTCTTGATTCCGAAGCCGTAGTCGAGCCCGATCGCGGCCAAGCGATCGATGCTGATGCGCGCGCCGAGATCGTAAAAATACGAGTTACACGACTGCACGATAGCGTCGTGCAGCTTGACCTGACGATGCACGCCCGTGCAGCGGAAGAAGCGCTTGCCGTATTCGTAACCGCCGCGACAATCGACCTCTGCGTTCGGATCGACCAGACCGTCGGCGAGACCCGCGAGGGCCGTGAAGGGTTTGTAGGTCGAGCCCGGCGGATAGGCGGCCGAGATGGTCTTGTCGAGCGTCGGCTTGAGCGGGTCGGTGTTCAAGCGCCGAAAGGCGTCGACGGCCGCCGCGATGCCGCTGCCGCCGGACACCACGTTGGGGTCGAAGCTCGGCTTGGACACGGCGGCCAGAATCCGTCCCGTCCGCACGTCGACCACGACCACCGCGCCGGCGAGCTGGCCGCGCATCGCCTTCTCCACCGACGCCACCAGATCGATGTCGACCGTCAGCGACACGTCGCGTCCGGGGATCGGCTCGATGCGCCGCGGCTCTTCGAGGTAGCGCGCCTCCAGCTCTTCCATCGAGTCGCGGGTCAGGTTGCCCTTTTGACCCACCAGCAGCTTGCGCATGCCGCGCTGGCCGCGCAGATAGCTCTCCCAGCGCCGCTCGATGCCGACGGCGCCCATGCGATCCCCGGCGCGGTAGCCGCGCTCTTCGAGGCGAGACAAGGTCTCTGGATCCACCTCGCGCATGTAGCCCGCGGTGTGAGCGCCGAGCTCGCCGTACGGATAGTAGCGGACGGGCGTGGGCGTGACGTCGACGCCAACCGGATTGTGAGTCTCGAGCCAAGCGACCGCGTCGCGATCGACGTCGTATTTGAGCACGACCTGCTGCTCGGCCCGGCGGTCCCGCTCTTTGCCGCGCTTTTGGGCGGCCAGGGCCGTCTGCGCGTCGTGGATCCGCTTCTCGAAGCGCTCCTTGTCGGCGTCGTCCAGGGCGAGCAGCTTCACCAGCTTGGGCCAGGTGTGCTCGAGATCGACGCGGCCGGGAGTGATGTACACCGTGTACGCGGGGCGATTCGCGGCGAGCACCCGCCCGAACGCATCGCGAATCACGCCGCGCGTCGTGGCCAGGTAGCGTTCGCGCACGATGTTGCGTCGTGCCTGCGCGCGGTGCACGTCGCCCTCGATGATTTGCAGCTGCGCGAGGCGGCCCACCAGCCCCCCGAAGATCAAGATCACGAACAGCACGAGCCAGCGGTAGCGGCGACGAAACTCGCCTACGTCCGAGCGCTGGACCAAGAAGCTCATGCGGAGCCCTCGGCGGGAGCGCGCACCGGCGTGGGTCCTTGGCGCAGGCGCTGAGCCAGACGAAACAAGATCGGCGAGCACAGCCCGGTGGCGAGCGCATGCGGAAGCACGATGCTCGACAGCTCGACGGGCCGGCGGTTATCGCTGCCGAACACGGCCAGCAGCACCAAGAGCAGCGCGCCCTCGATCACGCAGAACACGAAGCCGAGGGTCACGCGAGTGAGCCAGGTCTGCGCGGTGAGCCGCACGCCCGCGATGCGCGACAGCCACCAGACCACCACCGACACGAACGTGAACAGCCCGACGGGCGCGCCAGCCAGAATGTCCTCGGCGTAGCCGATGGCGAACGCGAACAGCGCGCCCTTGGCCATGGAAGGTTCGTGCACGCCGACGAACACCACGAGCGGCAGCGCCAGGTCCGGGGTGAGCCCATGCAGCCAGCGGGTAGAGACCAGCTCGCCGAGGGGGCCGAAGATTCGATAGAGGTTCGCCTGCACCAGGAGGAGGAGAATTGCCACCGTGATGTAGGCCGCGCCACGCATGACGACTCAGCGCTGGGAGCGCGCACCCTTGCGGCTGTTCTTCGGGGTCGTGTCGCAGTCCTCGGAATCGTTGAGGATGATCAGCACCTCCTCGAGCCTCGAGAAATCGACGGTGGGCTCGGCTTCGACCGAGGCGTAGATGCCGAAATCACGCTTTTGTAGCTTGCTCACCCGGGCCACCGGGATGCCCTTGGGGAAGCGGCAGCCGACGCCGCTGGTCACCAACAAGTCACCGATTTCGACCTCGTCGGTGCGGTGCACGAACTCGACGCGCACCGCGTAGCGCGCGCGATCGCCGGTGCCGCGCGCGAAGCCACGCGCCCCGGTGCGCTCGACCACGACGTCCACGCCGAAGCCACTATCGACGGCCAGCTGCACCATGACCTTTTCGCCGGCCACACGCTCGACGGTACCCACCGCGCCGTCCAGGGCGATGACCGGCATGTTGACGCGTAGCCGCGGGTTCGGGGTGTCGACCGTCACGTGCGCGACGCGAAAATATTCGGTCGTGTCTTTGCCGACCACGACCGCGCTGACCGTCTCGTCCGGAACCGTGTCGCGCATGCCGAGCAGGCGGCGCAGACGTCGGCTCTCGGCCTCCGCGTGCTCGAGCTCGCGCACGCGGGAACGGAGCCGCGCGTTCTCGTACGACAAGCGATTGTTGTCGTCCTTGACGTCGACCAGGTACACGTACTCGCCGATCAGCGACGAGACGCCGCGCGCCAGCGCGGACGAGATGTACTCGAGCGGCGCGGCGATCCTGAGCACTGCCTGATCGATCGGCGTGAGCTCGCTCGGCCTGCGAATGCTGGCGCGCAGAAAGAAGAACGGCACCGCGAGCAGCAGCACCACGATCACGATGTCGCGGTAGCGACGAAACGCAGTCACGGCCGCACCCACAGCGAGTACGGCGAAAACGCTACGAACGACGCTCGGGTCACGGCAGGTCCAGCCAGTACGGACGCTGGCGAAGCGTCACCCGATCGTGACCTCTTTCAAGAGCTCGAGGTGATCGAGGGTTTTTCCGCTGCCCAGCACGACCGCGCTGATCGGATCGTCGCTGACCATCACCGGCAGCCCGGTTTCTTCGCGCAAGAGCACGTCGATGTTCTTCAGCAGCGCGCCGCCGCCGGTGAGCACGACGCCCTTGTCCACGATGTCGGCTGCCAGCTCGGGCGGCGTCCGCTCGAGCGCCAAGAGCACGGCTTCGACGATCGCGTTGATCGGCTCGGCCAGCGCCTCGCGAATTTCGTCCGAGTTGACCACGACGGTCTTCGGAATTCCGGCGACCATGTCGCGACCCTTGACCTCCATGGTCAGCTGCTGATCGAGCGGATAGGCGTTGCCGATGCTGATCTTGATGCGCTCGGCGGTCTGCTCGCCGATGGCGAGGTTGTACTTGCGCTTCATGTAGGCGACGATCGCCTCGTCCATCTTGTCGCCGCCGACGCGCACGCTCTGCGAGTAGACGATGCCGGCCAGCGAGATGACGGCAACCTCGGTGGTGCCTCCTCCGATGTCGACCACCATGTTGCCGCTGGGCTCGGTGATCGGTAAACCGGCACCAATGGCCGCGGCCATCGGCTCTTCGATCAGGTAAACCTCGCGGGCGCCTGCGCTCTCGGCGCTCTCCTTGACCGCGCGCTTCTCGACCTCGGTGATGCCGAAGGGCACACAGATGATGATGCGCGGCTTGACCAGCGTGCGCCGGTTATGGGCGCGAGCGATGAAGTAACGCAGCATCGCCTCGGTGATCTCGAAGTCCGCGATGACGCCATCACGCAAGGGTCGAATGGCCTGGATGTTCCCGGGCGTGCGCCCGAGCATTTCCTTGGCCTCACGGCCGACGGCGAGCACACGCTTTTCACCACGCGCATCGCGCGAAACCGCGACGACCGACGGCTCACAGCTCACGATACCCTTGCCCTTGACGTAAATAAGCGTCGTGGCGGTACCGAGATCGATGGCCAGGTCGTTCGAGAACAGGCCGTATAGCCAATCGAAAATCATCGATCGTGCTCAGGGATGCGAGGGCGGCTTGCGCCGCTGCGAAGGGCACCGAATCCTGTCGGGCTCCTCTGCGAGGGACCACGTCCTAGCACGTGCGCTCCCGCAGGCGCAATCGCCCCGAACGACGGCGACCAACCAGCCGGCCTGTCACATTCAAATACCTCACCTATTGCCCGAAACGCTGCAAAAATTCGCCATCAAATCGCGCCCGTAACCAACACGAGTTTCAGCAATACCCAACCCACCAAGCGACCCGCTCCTCAAAAGACGCACCCAGCCGTCACGCACCGCCTCCAACGAACCCGGAGCGAAGCGAACGGGCACCCGCCAATCTCGCACGAGCCCGGAGCGAAGCGAACGGGCACATCAGCGCAAACAGCCGTCCCTGCGCTAAGGCATCCAGACACCCGCCCGGCAAGTTCGGGTTTAGGCGAGGCTTTGGGGAGCACCGGAGCGGAGCGTACTCCAGTACGTGAGCACCGGAGCGGACCCAAAACGAAGCCTAAACCCGAAATCGCCGGGCGTGCTCTCAGCGTGCGACGAGGGTCCAGCTCAATCTTCGTCGTCGGAGTCGGCTAGGGAGCGCCAGCTGCTGCCGCCACCCCGCTTCCGCTCGTCGCCCGGGCGCTCCCTGCCAGGAGTCGCGCCCTTGACCTTCTTCTTCTTGGGGCGATCCGCCCAGTCGCCGCCGCCGCCTTCGGTGGGCGGAGCGGTGCGACCGCCTTCGCGCGCGCCGCCGCCACCTTCGAACGACATCGGAGGCTCGGTCGGGTAGCGCGGCGCACCACCCATCCCGGGCGGAGGTCGCGATCGGTCCGGACCACCACCGGGCGCCATCGAGGGACTCGCCCCTCGCGGATGCGCGATGTTGATCATCAAGCGACGACCACGGATGTCGGCGTTGTTCAACACCGACAACGCAGCTTGCGCTGCGTCCGCGGTGCCCAGCGTCACGAATCCAAAACCGCGCATGCGCCCATCGGGGCCCGTCGGAAGATGGATGCGTGCGACTGGGCCAACACCCAAGTCAGTTAGAAATTGTGTCAGCTCTTGCTGACTGGTGTCGTACGGCAAGTTGCCGACGTATAGGGTCCTGTCTTCGGACGCTCCCGCCGCAGCCATCGGCGCTTCAGAACGCATTTCAGTGCGTTCTCCGCGCTTCGGTGGCTCCGACGAGAACGGCCGCACCGAAATCGATCGCCCTGCTTGCAGTGAGCCATCGAGCTCATCACGCGCACGATTCGCTTCTTCCGAAGTAGCGAACGTCACGAAACCGAAGCCGCGCACCTTACCGGTCGTGCGCTCCTTCGGCAGACTCACCTCAACGACCTTGCCACCGGTCGCTTCGAAAATCTGCCGTAGTACTTCTTCTGTGATGGACTCCGGCAGGCCCGCAACGAAGAGCTTGCGCGCATCCTCGGTCGCCATTCTAAATTACCTTGTCGCCCTGAAAGTGGTCCGTGGGGCTTAGCCGCATCGGCTAAAACCGGTAGCCACGTTTTTACGATAACTTCCGAGCTTTCGGCGTTCAAGCCCTACGAGCTTTTCCGGCCTCCCGCCCTGGGTCGGCCTCGGCGCCAACGGCGCGTCGGACGGGCACCGCGCTGGCGGCCTCTGCGGGCTCGTCACCCCGGTTTTTCCGGCACATTCGCGCTCTACTGGGCGCCCTCGGCAGAGCGCAGCTCGCTCGGCCGCTGACCTTTCGTGGGCTTGCGGAGTGCGAGCCGATTTGTGACCCTCCCCCTCATGCGCGTCCGTGTAATCGCCAATCCCACGGCAGGCAGCGGAGCCGCCGCCCGACGCCTCCCGCTGGTCCTGCGTGAAATCGAGCGAGCCGGGGCGCTTGCCGACAGCGCGGAAACCCGAGGCCCCGGCGACGCAGCGCGTCTCGTCCGCGAGGCGCACGCCGAGGGCATCGACTGCGTCGCCTTGGTCGGCGGGGACGGAACGCTGAACGAAGCCGTGCAGGCGTTCCTCGATCCCGCCGGGCGCCCGGTGCCAGGCCCGGTCTTGGCTTTGATCCCCTCCGGCACGGGCGGAGATTTCCGCAAAACCTTCGGGCTCGGCGAAGAAGTGGAAGAGGCTGTCGCGCGGCTGATGTCGAGCCCTCCGCGGCCCATCGATTTGGGCTGGCTCGAGCTCACCGCACACGACGGGAGCAAGATCACCCGCGCCTTCCTCAATGTAACGAGCTTCGGGATCGGAGGGCTCACCGACCGCATCGTCAACTCGACACCCAAGTGGTGGGGCGGCAAGGCCAGCTTCTTTCTGGGCACGCTGCGAGCCATGGCCATCTACCGAAACGCCCCGGTGCGCATTTCGGTCGATGGCCGGCCTTTTCTCGAGGGCCCGGTGTTCAACGTGGCGCTCGCCAACGGACGCTATTTCGGAGGCGGCATGAAGATAGCCCCCGACGCGGATCCCGCGGACGGCCTGCTCGACGTGGTCGCGCTGGGCGACTTGTCTCGACTGCGTAGCATTGGCCTGGCCTCGCACGTCTATCGAGGCTCCCATGTGAACGAGGCGGGCGTGCAGGTCGGACGCGGCGCGGAAATCGTCGCCGCGCCGCTGGTCGTCGGCGACGAGGTCTTGATCGACATGGACGGCGAAACGCCGGGGCGGCTACCGCTCATCGCGCGCGTCGTTCCCTCTGCGCTCAAGATCCGCCTTTGAGTCGAAGGTTCGCGGCGGCCCGGGAGCGGCAAACGCCGCGTCCTCGTCGCTCGAAGACAGACTTCGTCGCAGCAGCATCAGCCCGAACGCGCCGAGTCCGAGGCACGCCCACTGCGCGGGGGTCAGCGCGCCATAGCGACGGTCGGCGAGCAGCTCCGAGCCCGGCAGCAGCACCGTCTCCCGAATGCGCAGGAAATCCAGACCAAACCGCAGCGGAGCGTAGGCCGTCGCGAGCGCGCCGAGGAAGAATCCCCACGGCCACGCGCGTCTTTGCATCACGAGAAAGACGGCAGCGATGGGCAACGTGAGCCCGAGCTCGAGCAAGCCCAAATCCAGCCGGCTGCCGCCCGGGTAGGCGACCGCATACCAGGCGGTGCTGGCAATTCCCGGATGGTCGTGCACCGCGGCGCAGCCAGCTCGTCCAAAAACCCAGCCGAGAGGCAGCGCGCTGGCCACCACGTCCGCGTAGGGCAGCACCGGCCCGCCATGGCGCAGCCGCCAAAGCAACGCTCCCGCGGCGCCGCCGATGAAGCCACCGAAACTGGAGAGGCCGTCCCAAAGACGCAGCAAAGCCATGGGATCGGTCGTCAGGCGCTCGGGCGAATAAAAAAGCACGTCGAGCACGTGCCCGAGCAGGAAGCCCGAGCTCACCACGTACACGATGAAGGACACGAGGACGCGCGCAGGGATCCCGCGGCGCTGACCGTAGCGCGTCGCGCACAGGCCTCCGAGATAGACGCCGCTTGCGACCAGGAGCGCAAACGGCTTTATTTCTGGCAGATCCAGGTACGGGATCGCAAAGCTCATGGCCCCTTTTCGGGCGCCGCTCGCACGACCTCGACCCGATCATCTTGCGCTGGCTCGAGGGCCGCGATCACGGTCAGGCGCACGCCTCGGCACTCCCGTGCCAGCACCACCGGCGCGATCACGTCCCTTTGGCACTCGGCGCCCGGGAAGGCGCTGCTCGTCGCGTTGTCGAAGAGCTGCGCGGCGCGCGCGATGGACTCGGTGCGCGCGAGCAAATTGCTGCTCGCGATGGCCACGCGATCCACGGCTTCACCCAGACGAGTGAAGAGCCCACGACCAGACAGCGACATACCGACCACGTTCCCGTGCTCGAGCTCGAAGGCGAGGCGGAAATCTGCCGCGCGCGGAGTGAGCTTCCCGGCTTCGGGCACCGCGTAGTCGAAATGAAAGGTCTTGGTGCACCGGCTCTCGACGCAGGTGCCAGCCGGCGGCGACAAGCGAAAGCGAAAGATGAGCTCGTGCTCCAGCTCGGAGGTGGGCACGCCGAGCTGGGCGCGCGCCATCAGCGAAGCCAGGGTCGTGACCTCGCGAACCAGCGCTTGGCGCCCGTTCTCCGCGCGGACCAGGTCCGATTCGACGCGCTGCACGAACGACTCCGACGCAGCCCGGTCTCGAGCTCGAAAGCGGTTCAGCAGGCCGAACTCGTCGAGCCGCGCGCTGGCATCCTTGGCGTGCGGACCGTCGGGTAGCGCACGCAGGTACGCGCGGAGCAGGCTCGGCCTGTCGTAAGCTTGCGCGAAGAAGCGTGCCTCGCTCTGGGCAAACCGCTGCGCGACCTCCGCGTAAAAGCGTCCATTGGGCTCCTCTTTGAGATAACGCCCGCTGGCCGCCAGGCGCTGCTCGGGGCTCGCGCCCACGCGGGTCTCTCGATAGAGCGCGTAATCTCGGCGATCCGCCGTGAGGCGAGCGCCCACCGCGCAGCCGCCGAGCGGCAGGAGCAGCGCGAGCAGGACCGCGCGCGCGGTCACTCGGTCCTCCGCGGGCAGAAGTCGCACTCGGTGGGCGTGCTGGGCGCCTGATCGCGGACGAACTCGGCGAAGTCGTTACAGCTGGCAGCTTCGAGCGCGTGCAGGCACACCTCGCCGTCGTGGACCAGCGCCACGCAGCCATCGGTGAAGGCGACTGGCACCGGACCTCCCGCGCAAGCCTGCTCGCAGGTCCGATTTTGCAGACCGCACTCCGTGCAGCGCTCACAGTCGATGCTCTGCTTGTTGCTGAAAAAGGCGCCTGCATCGAGCTGGGCGGCGCCCTGATTGCAGCCGCCGACGTCCCCCGGCACCGGCGCCGCGCAAAAGGCCAGCAGCACGAAGCCGAGCCCCACGCGCGCCACGCGCGCCGAAGACAGCGCAAAAACCCTGCGAGTGACGCTCGACCAAGCACTCACGGCAGCACCTCGTAGTCGACCCACGCGCCGAGCTGCAGCGACAGCACGGGGAAAATATTGGGATCGTGCTCCCAGGTGGCGGCCCCGAAGAACAGGCTCGAAACCAATTCCGCGCTCACCCCCAGACCCGAGCTGACGAGGTAGGCCGCGCCTGCGCCGAGCTCGAACCCCACGCTGACGTCGGGCTCCATGACCAGGGGAAATCCGGCACGCGCGAAGCCGAGCAAGTCCCGCGTCAGTGGATACAGCGCCAGGTAGCTCAGGCTGAGCACCTCCTGACGCACGCCGTCGGTCGCGTACGACAGGTGCGCGATCGCACCGTGCTGCAGGCCGTGCGCATTTCCGAGCGTCGCCCCGACGCCGAGATCGAGGTACCCCGCCGTCAGGGACAAGCTCTCTCCCCCGTCGCCGAGCTCGGTTTGTAACCGGAATGGGTTATTGAAGCGCAGCCCGCGGCCATAGCCGAGGGCGGCGAAGCCATGCACGTAGGGCCCGCGCTCCGGCTCCGGCGTGGTCGAAAGCGCGGGTGCCGCGGGCAGAGGCGCGGCCTGCGCTCGCCCGTCCTTGCTGCACTGAAACCACGCGCAGCAGAGTAAAATGCCCGCTATCAGCGGGCGCACGCCTGCTCGACTTCTTCGAGGGTCTTCGGGATCGCTGCGCTCATCACGACCGGACCGTCCTCACTGACCAGAACGTCGTCCTCGATGCGCACACCGATGCCGCGAAAGCGCGGCTCCACGTCGGCGCTGCTCGACACGTACACCCCCGGTTCGACCGTGAGCACCATGCCCGGCTCGAGCGGCCGCGGCGCGGTGTCCGTGTAGTAACGACCGACGTCATGCACGTCCATGCCCAACCAGTGGCTGGTCCGGTGCATGAAATACGGCTTGTAGCGCTGCTCTTTGAGCGCCTCGTCGCGCGGCCCCTTCACCAGACCGAGCTCGAGCAGCCCGTCCAGGATCACGTCCAGGGCCGCCTCGTGAATTTGCTCCAGCGTCGCGCCGACGCGCGTGCGGTCGATCGCGGCCAGCTGCGCCTTCAGGACCAGCGAATAGATGCTGGCCTGCTCGGGGCTGAAGCGACCGCTCGCGGGGTACGTGCGCGTCACGTCCGAGGCGTAGTAGCCGTACTCCGAACCGGCATCGACCAGCACCAGCTCTCCCTCTTCGATCCGGCGGTCGTTCTTTCTATGATGCAAAATCGTGGCATTGGGCCCCGAGCCGACGATCGGCGAATACGCGGGGCGCTCCGCGCCGCCCGCGCGAAACGTGCGGCGCAGCAGCGCCTCGAGCTCGTACTCGTACATGCCCGGTCGGGTCACCCGCATCAGCTCGCGGTGCCCTGCCTCCGTCACGCTCAGCGCCTTCTGCATCAGCGCCAGCTCTTCAGCGCTCTTTTTCAGGCGCATCTCGTGCAGCACGCTGGCCGGCTCCAGAATACTGGTCGGGTAGACGATGGCCTGGCGCGTCTTCTTGCGCAGCTGAGCGATCGCGCGCAGCACGCGCGCGTCCTCTCCGCTTTCCTGACCCAGCCGATAATAGAGACGGGTGACTCCGCTGAGCAGCTCGGACAGCTTGGCGTCGAGCTCGCCGATCGGAAACGCCTGCGCGGCCCCGAAGGTCTGCACGGCCCCCTCGATGCCTGCGCGCGGCCCGTCCCAGGTTTCCCGCTCCGGATCGCGCGGTCGCACGAACAGCACCGAGCGGGGCTCGCCCACGCTGCGCAGAAGCAGCACGCTCTCCGGTTCGTCGAGACCCGTCAGGTAATAAAAATCTGAATCCTGTCGGTATTCGTGCTCGACGTCGTTGTTGCGGATCGCGACCGGAGCTGAAAATAGCAGCAGCGCGCCGGGGTGGATCGCTTCGAGCACGCGTTCTTGCCGAGCGCGAAACAGGGCGATTGACATGACACCCGTGTTTTACCATTGCTTCGGCGAAAGGGGCGCCGGAAGGGCGTCCGGCGGGGGCGGACGGCGGGCACGAGGCCGGGCTTCCGATTTGACGCGCCCCTTGCGCCACGGTACGACCCGCGCGCGTGGCCACCGACCGCCCGCCAGAACCCGACGAACCCGATCGCGAGCACAGCCGTCTCGAGCGACTGATCCCGGAGCTCATCCGCCGGGTGTTGGAAGCCGGTTACGAGAAGCTCAGCGAAGGGCCCGAAAACGTGCGCAATCTCGTCTCGGATTTGAAGCTGCCCAAAGAGGCGCTGGGGGTCGTGTTCGCGCAGCTCGACGAGACGAAGAACGGCCTGTATCGCGCGGTCGCCAAAGAGGTGCGCGATTTCCTCGAGCAGACCAACTTCGCCGAGGAGCTCTCGAAGGCGCTGACCACGATTTCTTTCGAGATAAAGACCGAGGTCCGGTTCATTCCGAACGATTCCCGGCTGCGCAGCACGCCCGACGTCCGCACCAAAGTGAGCGTCCGCCGTGACCGGCCGTCGCAACCTCCCCCCGATTCCGCGCGGCCAACGGCCGAGCCTGCCGTGACCCCCGGAAAGACCGACGCCGAGGAGAAAACCTGAGTGAAGCCCCTGTCTGCTGGAAGCGAGATCGACGCCTACTGCACCAAGTGTCGAATGGATCTGGGCCATCGCATCGTTGCGATGGTCGGCGGCGCGCCCAAGCGCGTCCTTTGCTTGACTTGCAATACCGAGCACAACTACCGCGCGCCGAAAAACGTCAAAACGCGCGACGCCGGCGTGCGCGTGCGCGGCACCCGGGCCGAATCGGTCCGTCCCGCGGCCAGTGGTGGCGCGCGCGTGACGGCCAAGGCAAAGACGGAGGCTCAACGCTACGAAGGCTGGGCGTCCAAGACTCTCGGCCAAGCGGTTGACGCGTTCACCCGCTACTCGATGGACCGCACCTTCAAGCTGGGCGAGCTGGTGATGCACCCCAAGTTCGGAGAGGGCTACATCGAGCAGGTGCTCGAAGACGGCAAAGTGAGCGTCATGTTCCGCGAAGGCGCGAAGGTTCTCGCGCACCTCGCGAAATGAGCTCTTAGCCGCGGCGCGTTCGCGAAGAGCGCGCTGAACCGCGCGCGCCGCTGCTCGCGCCGCCGGTTCGAGACGGCGAGCCGCCCCCTCTTGGGGGCGCGCCGCGTGTGCCGCTGCTCGCCCGGTCCGTTCTTGGGGGCGCGCCGCGTGTGCCGCTGCTCGCCCGGTCCGTTCTGGGGGGCGCGCCGCGCGTGCCGCTGCTCGCCCGGTCCGCTCTGGGGGGCGCGCCGCGCGTGCCGCTGCTCGCCCGGTCCGTTCCGGGGGGCGCGCCGCGCGTGCCGCTGCTCGCGCCGCGCGCCTTCTTCGGACGCGGTTTTGGCGCGGGCCTGCGTTGCCCTCGGCCTTCGGTTTCCTTGGGCGCCGAGGCGGTGCGCACGCTCTTCGGAACGCCGTAGGCCTGCTTGAGCTCGACCAGCTCCTCGCGGGTGAGATGCCGCCATTGTCCCGGGCGTAAGCCTTCGGTGGTGATGCCGGCCTGCGCCGTGCGCGCCAGGCGCAACACGGGGAAGCCGGTCGCATCCCCCAAGCGTCGGACCTGCCGGTTCCTGCCTTCGCGCAGCACGATCATGAGCCAGGTCTTGTCGCCCTCGACCCGGAGCAGACGCACCTCGGCGGGCTTGGTCGCTCGGCCCTCGATCTCGATGCTCTCTTTCCAGCGCTCGAGCGCGGCGTCGTCCGCCACGCCTCGCACCTTGGCCACGTATTCCTTGGGCACGCTGCCGCTCGGGTGCCCGAGGCGCTGCGCGAAATCGCCGTCGTTCGTGCACAGGATGGCGCCACTGGTGTGGTAGTCGAGCCTCCCGACGGGGACGACGCGCGAGCCCGCACCGCGCAGCAATTCCGCCACGGTCTGTCGACCCTCCGGATCGCTCAGCGTGCACATCACCGCCCGCGGCTTGTGCAGCATCAAATACACGAGCTGCTCGGACACGACCCGACGGCCGTCGACGTCGACCCGCGTCATGCGCGGATCCACCTTCACCCCGAGCTCGCGCACCACGCGGCCGTCGATTTTGACGCGACCTTCGAGGATGAGGGCCTCCGCCGCGCGACGCGACGCAACGCCGGCGCGAGCCAACACTTTCTGCAACCGTTCTTCGGACATATCTTATCGAGGGTCGGCGCTCAGCGGGCGCCAGGACCGGAAAGGCTACTGGCGCCGCCGGACGCTCACGCGCGCATCGGTAGCGCCCGCATCTGCGCCGCCGCCAGAGCGGGCCTTCTCTTCGTCGGCCTTCTTCTGCTCGGCCTCGGCTTCCTGCTTTTCCTTGTCGGCGATTTCGCGGAGCGCAATTTCGTCCCGATCCCAACGGTCCACGTGGCCATCGAAGTCGAGGTCATTGCCGATCCGCTGCAGCTTGCCGTCTTCGTACACTTCCCAGACGTCCGGCTTGCCGTCGTGGTTGCTGTCGCGCTGCGCGCGAGACAACTTGCCGCCGACGTAAAAGCGCGTCTCGTCCGCTTGACCGCTACCGCTGGTGTCGACCTGCATCTTGGCAACGCGACCGCGCGCGAAGGTGATCCAGGTGTCGATCTTGCCGTCGTAGTTCGAATCGGACAGCTCGCTCAGCGGCTCACCGCGATCATTGAACGTGCGCACGATGTCTTTGGCGCCATCCAGGTTGGTGTCGACCTCGCGGCAGAGCAGCACGCGACGTCGCTCCTCGCCGTTGCCGACGATGCCGAACACGCGGCGAATGTTGGGATAGGTCGAGCCGGGGCCGGTCGCCTCGCTCGTTTCGCGATCCGCGCGGCCTACGTAGTCGCAGCGCGAGCGATCGTCAGCGGGCACTCCCGCAACCTCTTTGAGCGGGGACTTGGCCTTGCTCGAGCCCGAACCACCACACGCGACCGCTGCCAGCGCAACGACGAGAGCCGCGCCGGAAGCAAAAAACAAGGCTCTCACTTGCCACCTCCCTTCGCGGGTGGAGCGGGAGGCGGAGCAGGTGGCGGAGCGGCTGCCGGCGGAGCTGGGGGAGTCGCCGCGGGCGCCTCCTTGTTGTCGAGCTCGGTGGGCAGCGAGCCAGTCTGCTGGAAGTTCGGGCTCTCGGTTTTGCGGAAATCCTGCCGCTCGGGCGGCACGTAGCCGGTCTCCTTGCAGTAGTCGACGCTGGCACCCACGTCGGGCCGGCCATCGCTGTTGACGTCGGCGTGAATGACCGGGCAGCCCGGCGTGGGATACTCCCACCACTGATCGACGACGCTATCGCCGTCCGAATCGCGCTGACTTCGGGCAAGCTTGCCGCCCTCGTAGTACTCCCAGGTGTCCACCCGGTTGGCGAGCATGGTCGCGCGCAACTTCTCGACCAGCACTCCGCCGCGGAAGGTGGAGATCTCGTCGATCCGCCCATCGCGGTCGTAGTCGTTCTCTCGGCGGCGGACCTTGCCGTCGGGGTCGAAGTAGATCCAGCTGTCCATCGTCCCGTCGAAGTTCAGATCGACCGCGCGGCACGCATCGCGGTTGCCGGCGCGAACGATGACCACGTCTGGCTTGCCGTCCCCGTTCGCGTCGAGGCGCTCAGCCGAGCCCGAATCGGTCGCGCACTCCTCGTGGATGATCCGCGTGTCCCGCGGCGCACCGACGGCAGCACTCTCCGCAGGGCGATTAGAGCTACAGCCATACTGGAACAGGCCCAGAACGATGATCTTCGCGGCGAAACCGCCGGAAACCGACGAAAACACCCTCATGTTCGCCTTGAAGTCCTTGCTGAAGTGCTTGCGGAAAGGTCCGAGGGGCTGACCCGGCAGAGCCGAATCCTGCCCTGTAACTGCAGAGAGGCCCACGCCCACGCTTTCTAGCGCGCCGTCCGGCGAAACACCAGGGATGTCGCAGACAAGGCCCGAGCTCGGTCCAGGCCGCAGAACGGCTCACGAGCCAGCGCGCGCATCCCCTTCCGCCGAGCGGCCGTCCCTACTCCGATGGAGTGGCCGGCCAGCCGCCTTCCCGCCTCCATCAGTCGATGAGATTCGACGAGGCTGTCCAACATCGCCGCGCCGAACTTCTACATAAGCAATTGTAATCATTACAGTTTTCAACTTTGCCCCGCAGTTCCGCCGATTGACAACGCACGTATGGGAATCTAGTGTAACGACTGGCAATGGCGGCCGCGTGAGCGCTCATGTCCCGGAAAAAGATCTCGACCACCGTCTACATTACGCCGGAGCAAAACGAGCGGCTCCACCTGCTGCACACTCGCACCAAGGTTCCGGTCGCCGTCTATATCCGCGAGGGCATCGATCTGGTGCTCGGTCGTTATGAGCACGCATTGCCCGGGCAGATGAGCCTCGACGTGCCGAGCAAGACCGCCGCGAAGAAGTAGGCCTGCGCGCCAAGCGCTGCCGCGGCGTGAGACGCGCTGCCCTGATTCCAAGACCCGTTCGGCTCAGCAAAGCGAGCCAACGACCCATTCTTGTCCGTGGCGCCGCCAGGGGGTGCTACATCCCGCGCCCGCCCGGGCCCCGCTGCCTGCGCGTTCCGAACGATGGCGATCGAACCGGCCAGAATCCGAAACTTCTCTATCATCGCTCACGTCGATCACGGCAAGAGCACGCTCGCGGACCGCATCCTCGACGTAACGGGGGCGCTCACCCAGCGCGAGCGCGTCGATCAGTTCCTGGACAAGCTCGAGCTCGAGCGGGAGCGCGGAATCACGATCAAGGCTCAATCCGTGCGGCTTCGCTACAAAGCCAAGGACGGCATCGAGTACCAGCTACAGCTGATCGACACGCCCGGGCACGTGGACTTCAGCTACGAGGTCTCGAGCAGCCTGCGCGCGTGCGAAGGCGCCCTTTTGGTCGTCGATGCGACGCAGGGCGTCCAGGCCCAGACCGTGGCCAACGCCTACCTGGCGATCGAGAACAACCTCACGGTCGTCCCGGTGATCAACAAGGTCGACCTGCCCTCGGCGGACGTGGACCGCTCGGCGGAGCAGATCGAAGAAGTGATCGGGCTGGACTGCAGCGGCGCGGTATTCGCCAGCGGCAAGACGGGGCTCGGCATCACCGACGTGCTGGAAGCCGTGGTCACGCAGATCCCTCCGCCCAAGGGCGACCCGAAGGCACCGCTGCGCGCGCTGCTCTTCGACAGCTGGTACGACAGCTACCGCGGAGCGGTGGTCATGGTTCGGGTCATGGACGGCACGCTCAAGAAGGGCGAGCGCATCAAGTTCATGGCCACCAAGAGCGTGTACGAGGTGACCGAGATCGGTTGCTTCGCGCCGCACGCCGCAGCCTTGAACGAGCTCGGCCCGGGTGAAGTCGGCTTCCTGGCCGCCAACATCAAGAGCACGGAGGACACCAAGATCGGCGACACGGTGACCTCGCTCCACGGCGGCTCCACCGAGCCCCTGCCCGGCTTCCGCGAGATCAAGCCGATGGTCTTCGCCGGCATCTTTCCGACGGACTCGGCGGACTACGAGAGCCTGCGCGACGCGCTGAACAAGCTGCACCTGAACGACGCTTCCTTTCAGTTCGAGCCGGACACCTCGGACGCCCTGGGCTTCGGCTTTCGCTGCGGTTTCCTCGGCCTCTTGCACATGGAGATCGTGCAGGAGCGGCTGGAGCGCGAATACGATCTGGACCTGATCACCACCGCGCCGAGCGTGGTCTATCTCGCGCACACCAAGACCGGAGAAGTCGTGCGCGTCGATAACCCGTCGAAGATGCCGGACGTGGGCAACATCGAGAGCATCGAGGAGCCGATCCTCAAGCTGACCATCCACGTGCCGTCCGAGTACGTCGGGCCCGTCGTCGCGCTGTGTGAAGAGCGCCGTGGCATCCAAGTCGGCATTCACTACGCCACCAAGGACCACGTGGTGGTGACCTACGATATCCCGCTGGCGGAGGTGATCATGGACTTTCATGATCGACTGAAGAGCGTGTCGCGCGGCTACGCCAGCATGGACTACGAGATCCTCGGCAATCGCGCGGACAACCTGGTCAAGCTCGACATGCTGCTCAACGGCGATCCGCTCGACGCGCTGAGCATCATCGTGCACCGCGACACGGCCTATGCTCGCGGCCGCGCCCTGGCCTCCAAGCTCAAGGAGCTCGTGCCGCGGCAGCAATACGAGGTGGCGATTCAAGCCGCCATCGGCGCCAAGATCATCAGTCGCGAGACCGTGCGCGCGCTGCGCAAGGACGTGACCGCGAAGTGTTATGGCGGCGATATCTCGCGCAAGCGCAAACTTCTCGAGAAGCAGAAAGAGGGCAAGCGCCGCATGAAGTCGGTGGGGAGCGTCGAGTTGCCCCAGGACGCCTTTCTGGCCGTGCTCAAGCTGGAAAGCTGAGCGCTCCGACTTTCGACCTTCCGTGGTATGGGTGCAGCATGCAAGCGCCCCACGAGGCTCCGAATGCACCCGCGCCGAAGCCGAAGAGCAAGCCCAACCGCCGCCAGACCCTGCTCGAGCAGGTGAACGCGAAGGCGCCGGCCTTTGGGGCGGTGAGCCACATCGAAACGCTCACGTTCGGGCCTGCGCTCCGGCTCGAGCGCTTTCGCTTCGCGAACGGCCTGGAGCTCTTGCTGTGTGAAGAGCACTCCGCGCCGGTGGTGGCCTACCATACTTGGTTTCGCGTCGGGTCACGCCACGAGCACGAGGGCAAGACGGGCCTCGCGCATCTGTTCGAGCATTTGATGTTCAACGAGGTCGAGGGCCGCGAGGCGGGTGAGTTCGACCGCCTGCTCGAAGAGGCAGGCTCGGAGGTCAACGCTTCGACCTGGCTCGATTGGACTCAGTACAACGCCGCCACGCCGAAGGACCAACTCCCGCTGGTGATCAAGCTGGAGGCGGAGCGCATGTCGCGCTTGATTTTGCGCGACCCTCAGGTCAAGAGCGAGAAGGAAGTGGTGGCCAACGAGCGCCGCTACCGCGTCGACGACGACGTGGAAGGCTCGGTGAGCGAGCTGCTCTGGGCCACGGCCTTCACGGCCCACGCCTACAAGTGGCCGACAATCGGCTGGATGGCGGACATCGAAGGCTTCACCACCGACGACTGCGAAGCCTTCTACAAGACGTTCTACTCGCCCAACAACGCGACCATCGTGGTCGTGGGCGACGTGACCGAAGCGCAGCTCTTGCCGCGCATGAGCCAGGGCTACGGCCAGATCGGCCCGAGCGTGCTGCCGCTCGAAGACGTGCGGCCAGAGCCGCCCCAGCTCGAAGAGAAGCGACGCGAGGTGAGCAAGCCGACGACCACCGACAAGCTCTTGATCGGCTACCACTCCCCGGCGCTCGGTGACTGGGATCACCCGATCGTGTCGCTGCTCGTGGAGGTGCTATTCGGAGGTCGCGCCAGCCGCATCCACCGCCGCCTGGTGCGCGAGCTCGAGCTGGCCAGCGAGGTGCGTGCCTTCGTCGGGCCCTTCAAAGATCCCGGGCTGATCGAGATCTTCGCCTCCTGTCGTGAAGGGAAGAAGGCCGAGGAGCTCCTGGCCGTGATCGACGAGGAGCTCGACCGCGTGCTGGAAGAGGCGATCCCGAACGAAGAGCTCGAGCGCGGTCAAGCTCGCTTCGAGCTCGGGCTGCTCGCGGGGCTCGACACGGTGGACGGCAAGGCCTCCACGATTGGCTTCTACGACGTGCTCCTGGGCCGCCCCGCGGCCGCGTTCGAGCGGCTAGAGGTCACGCGCCGCGTTTCGCCGAGCGAGCTACGCCGCGTCGCGCGCAAGTATTTCACGCGCTCGGCGCGTTCAATCGTGTTCGTGCGGCCGCAACCCGCCAGCGAGAATGCCGAAAGCGCCGACAGCGCCGAGGGAGAGCAAGCGTGATCGCCATGACTTCCGCGTCTTCGTCCGCGCCGGACGTGCTGGTCGAAACCAGCCACGACTTGCCCTTGGTGTCGTTCAGCATCGGCACCCCCTCTGGTTCGCTGCACGATCCCGCCGGGCTCGAAGGCCTGACGCGACTCACCGGTCGCCTGATGCGCCGCACCGGTGGCGGCAAGAATCCGCAGGACATCGACACCCAAATCGATTCTTTGGGCGCGGCGCTGAGCGTCGAGGTCAGCCCGAGCGCGGCGGTGTTTCAAGGCACCGTGATCCGCCGCTCCCTCGAGCCGTTTCTGGAGTTGGTCGGCGAGGTCCTGGGCAGGCCGGGCTTGAGCGAAGAAGAGCTGGGCCGGCTCGAGCGCGAGACCGAGGCCGAGCTCGTGGAAACCCTCGACGACGATCGCAGCCTGGCGCGACGCTGGTTTCGTAAGGCTCTGTTCGACGGCCATGGCTATGGCCGCCCGGTCAGCGGAACCTCGGAGTCGCTGCGGCGCGTGACCCGAGCCGACGTCGTGGAGTGCGCGAAGCGCATCGCGGCACAGAGCGGGCTGATCTTCGCGTTCTCGGGCGACATCGAGGCGGACGAAGCGTACAGGCTCGCGGCGCGAGTCAAGAGCAGCGCGCCCGTGGCCACGCAAGTCCCCGATGCCATCGGCGATCCCGTGATGAAGCCGAAGCGCCGCCTGGTGCTGGTGGACAAGCCCGAGCGCACGCAGACCCAGATCTTGATCGGCGGCCTGGGCACTCAGGCGCACGACCCCGATCACACCGCGCTGCTCGTGGGCAACACGATCTTCGGCGGCACGTTCACCGCGCGCATGACCCAAGAGGTTCGCTCCAAGCGCGGCTGGTCGTACGGCGCGTATTCGAGCTTGCCCGTCGATCGTCGCCGTCAGTCGTTCAACATGTGGACCTTCCCCAAGGCGGAAGACGCAGGTCCGTGCATCGCCTTGCAGCTCGAGATGCTGCACGTCCTGCGCGAACGCGGCGTGACCAAGAAGGAGCTGTCTTGGGCCAAGCGCTATCTGACGCGCTCACACGCCTTCGCGGTCGACACGCCGGCCAAGCGCGTCGGGCTGGCCCTCGACTCCAAGCTCTATGATTTGCCCGAGAACTACTACGGCAAGTACCTCGAGCGGATCGCGGCGGTCACGCTCGAAGAAGTGAATCAGTCACTGATCGCGCGCCTGCCCGAGCAGGATTTGTTGGTGGTCGTGGTCGGCACCGCGGCCGACATTCAGAGCGCGATCGAAAGCGCCATCCCCGATCTGGCCGAGACCGAGGTCGTGCGCTTCGACCTCGAGGTCTAGCCGCTCAGCGCTCCAGCCACTGGGCGAGCTCGCGGGCCAGACCCTCGGCACTGGCCTTGGCTCGCTGAGCGGCCGCAAACGGCGTGTCCCCGCCTTCGACGGGGCTCACCGCATCGGCGTAGATCTTGAGCTTGGGTTCGGTGCCGCTCGGCCTGACCAGCACGCGCGCGCCGCCCCGGAAAGTGAGCTCGAACAGCGCGCTCGCGGCTAGCCAGGGTGGCCTGCTTTCAGCGCCTTCGCGGTAATCGACGAAGGCCTCACGCTCGAGGCCCAACAGCTCAGCGGGAGGGTCAGCGGAAAAGCGCTCGAGCAGCCGTTCGATCTCCTTGGCGCCCGCGGCGCCAGGTTTGAAGAGCGAGTGTTGCGCGCTGCCCCAGGCGCCATGCTCACGATAGACGGCGTGCAAGCGCTCGAGCAGGGTCTTTCCCTCACGTCGACTGCGCTCGGCGCATTCAGCCAGCCACACGCCCGCGGCGATGCCGTCCTTGTCGCGCACCAGCGGACCCACCGAGTAGCCGAGCGCCTCCTCGCAGCCGAACACGAAGCGAACGCCGCCGGCGCTCTCGAGCGCGCGACCGGCGCCCCAGATCCACTTGAAACCGGTCAGCGTGCGCTCGAAGCGCGCGCCGAGACCGCTGGCCACGCGCTCGAGCAGCGGCGTCGACACGATCGACGTCACCAGCAACGGCGTGGGTGTCGCCCCTGCTCTTCGCAGCACGAAATCGGCCAAAATCACGCCGAGCTCATTGCCGGTCAGCATCAAATAGCGCCCGCTCGGCTCACGCACTGCGGCGGCCAGGCGATCGGCGTCGGGATCATTGGCCAGCACCAGATCGGCGTGCACTTCGCGCCCTAGCTCGAGCACCGCGTCCATCGTGCCGGGCACTTCGGGGTTCGGAAACTCGGTCGTCGGAAATGTGCCGTCGGGCTCGGCTTGCGCGCGCACCACGTGAAAATCGAGGAAGCCGCGCAGCGCGAGCGCTGCCTCGAACGCCGAGCGACCGACCCCGTGAAGCGGCGTGTACGCCACCCGCAGCGCTGGTGACGCGAGGCGCTCCGGCAGCGCGGCGTCGAGCTCCGCCAGGTAACGCCGAAATAGCTCGGGCCCGAGCGAGCTGAGCGTGGCGCCGTGCGCGCCCTGCCCTACGGCGAGCGCGTCGACGCAGGGCAGCTCCGAAGCGGCGCCGAGCGTGTCGCGTCGCCGCGCGACCTCGGCATCCGCGGGTGAGCCCATTTGGCACGCGTCATTGCCGTAGACCTTGAAACCGTTGTCGCCTCGCGGATTGTGGCTGGCCGTGACCACCACCGCGCCCGCGGCGCACAGCACTCGCGCGGCGTAGGCCACGAGCGGCGTGGGCGTCGGGGCGTCGAACCAGCGCACGGACACACCCGCGGCCAGGAGCACCCCTGCCGCCGCTTCGGCCAGCGCGCGGCTGGTCGGACGCGCGTCGTAACCAACGACTACGCCGAGCGTGCGCGCGTCGGGGACGCGGCTGAGCCAGTGCTCGGCCAGGGCTCGCGTGGCGCGCATCACCACCGCGCGGTTCATACGCGCAGGGCCCCCGCCGACCGCGCCGCGGAGCCCTGCGGTGCCGAAGTCGAGCTCGGGACCCATGCGCTCGGCGAGCTCGGCGTCGTGGCCCGCGGCGAGCAGCGCTTCGAGCTCCGCGCGCGTCTCGGGATCCGGATCCGCATTTATCCAAGCACGCGTTCGCGCGTGCAAATCCGATGCGGACGGTTCACTCACTTCGAGGCTCCGAGCCGCTCGACCAGAGCGGTGTCGTACTCAGCAGCGACGAAATCCGGGACCGCCAGGATCCGACGCAACAGCGCGAGATTGGTCACGCGCGGCCCCTTGGGGCCCAAGAGCGAGACCTCGGTAGCGGCCAGCGCCTGGTCGAGGCGCACTATCGCCTGCTCGCGGGTGTCTCCGTGCGCGATGACCTTGGCGAGCAGCGGATCGTAGTGAGGCGTCACTTCGTCGCCTGCGACGAAGCCGGTGTCGACGCGAATGCCGGGCATATTCACGGGAAATTCGAAGCGTTCCAGCCTGCCCGGCTGCGGCAAAAAGGCGCGCGCGGGGTCTTCGGCGTACAGCCGGGCTTCGATGGCGTGACCCGAAGGCCGCGCCGCGCGGGCGGCTTCGGGCAGCGGCTCGCCGGCGGCGATGCAGAGCTGCAGCTCGACCAAGTCGAGCCCGGTGACCATTTCAGTGACCGGGTGCTCGACTTGCAGGCGCGCGTTCACTTCCAGAAAATACGGCTGCCCCTCGGCGCCGATCACGAACTCGACGGTGCCAGCGCCCTGGTACTTCGCAGCCTGCACCACGGCCAGGGCCTGCGCGAACAGCGCCTGCCGGCGGAGCTCGCCGTCTGCACCTCGAAAGAGACCCGCCGCGCACGGGCTCTCTTCGATGATCTTTTGATGGCGGCGCTGCACGCTGCATTCCCGCTCGCCGAGCGCGACCGCGCTGCCGAAGGCGTCGACCAGGATCTGCACCTCGACGTGCCGCGGCCGCTCCAAGTAGCGCTCCAGATAGACGCGACCGTCGGCGAAGGCTTGCTGCGCGCGATCCGTGCACGTTTTCACGGCACGCTGCAAATCTGCGAAATCGCGCACGACCAGCATGCCGATCCCTCCCCCGCCCGCGGCCGCCTTGACGATCAGCGGCAGACCGATGCGCTGAGCTTCCGCCAAAAGCAGCGGCTCGTTCGCCGGATCGAGCGCCGCCAAGGTGCCGGGCGGCGGCTCGGCGCCCACCGAGCGGGCCAGCGCTCGCGCCGCGAGCTTGTCGCCCAGCTGCTCGAGCGCCTCCGGACTTGGCCCGATGAACGTCGCGCCGGCGCCTTGCACGGCGCGCGCGAGGCTCGGGCTTTCGCTGAGCAGGCCGTAGCCCGGGTGCACCGCTTGCGCGCCCGTGCTGCGGAGGGCGGCCAGCACCGCATCGAGGTTCAAGTAGCTCTCCCGCACCGGCGCGGGGCCGAGCCGCACCGCCTCGTCCGCAAGCGCCACGTGCGGAGCCGCGGCGTCTGCGTCCGAATAGACGGCCACCGTGCGCACGCCGAGCCGCTTGCACGTGCGAGCGATGCGGCAGGCGATTTCCCCGCGATTCAGAATCAGAATCTTCTGGAACATCGCAACCCTTCAGCGAAGTTTAGTCGCTCGCTTGGCGACTCTTGCGTAGCGGTACCACGGCGTCGGGCGCCAGGGCCAGTTGCCCGCAGGCCGCGTCGACCTCGTCCCCGCGTCGCGTGCGCACGAAGCAGCTGAAGCCCATGTTGGCGAGCTGGTTCTGAAACGCAGAAACCCGGGTATTGGAGGGCGCCTCGTAGCCCGAGCCAGCCACCGGATTCATCGGGATCAGGTTGATCTTCACCGGAATGTCCTGAAGCAGTCGGCCGAGCGCCTGCGCGTGTTCGTCGCGATCGTTGACGCCGTTTATCAGCGTGTACTCGATGGTGATCCGTCGCCGCCGCGGCAGCGGATACGCCTTCAAGGCCGCGATCAGCTCGGCGATCGGATAGCGATCGTTCATCGGCATCAGCTGGCTGCGGATGGTGTCGTTCGGCGCGTGCAGCGAGATGGCCAGGCCGATCTTGCCGTCGAAGTCTTGACCCAATTTACGAATGCCCGGCACCAGACCGACCGTGCTGACCGTGATCCGGCGCGGGCTCATGCCCAGGCCGTCTGGGTGCATCAACAGCCGGAGCGCGCGCACCGTTTCGTCGTAGTGGTGCAAAGGCTCGCCCATGCCCATGAACACCAGGTTCTTGAGCTCCTCGCCGGGCTCCAGATAGCGGCGCGAGATCAAGACCTGCGCCACGATTTCCGAAGCCTTGAGCCCACGCAAGAGCCCTGCGCGGCCGCTGGCGCAGAAACGGCAGCCCATGGCGCAGCCGTATTGCGTCGAAATGCACAGGGTAACCCGGGTCTTTTCGGCTTCTTCTGGCGGCTCCGCCTCGTCCTCGACCACGGCGCCGGAGTCGGCGTCCACGTCCAGCGAGGTCATCGGGATCAGCACGCATTCGACGCGCGCCCCGCCCCCGAGCTCGAGCAGCAGCTTGCGCGTCCCGTCGCTGGAGCGTTGCACTCGCCCCACCTCGGCCGGCGCGGTCAGCCCGAGCGTCGCCAGGCGCTTGCGCAGCCCGAGCGCGAGATCGGACATCGACTCGGCGTCGAACACGCCGCGCTGCTGAATCCAGCGAAAGATCTGGCGCGCGCGATACTTCGGCTCACCGAGCTCGGCGAGCGCGCTCTCCCACTCTTCGGGCGTACGCGCCAAGAGCTCGAGGTTGGCGGCCGCGGCGCTGTCCGCGGGCGAAGCCGCTGCGGAGTCGGTCACGGAGTCACTCGCTTGGCTTCGTCCCAATAGCCGTCGAGCACCGCCAGCGTGAGGCCCTGGGTCGGAGCGCCGTCGTCACCGCGCGGCCAGCCGCCGTGCTCTTCCTTCACTCGACGCTCGACGTGGGCGAAGCGCGTCGCGAAGCGGTCGCACGCGCCGCGCAGCGCCGTTTCTGCGTCGATCTTCGCGTGGCGCGCCAGGTTCACGATCGCAAATAGCAGATCGCCGAGCTCGGCCTCGATCCGCGCAGGATCCTTGCCGGCCAGCGCTTCGTCGAGCTCCGCCAGCTCTTCGGACACCTTGTCGCGCGAACCGCGCCCGTCGGGCCAGTCGAAGCCCACGCGGCTCACGCGATCGCTCATGCGCTGCGCGCGATAAAGTGCCGGCAGCGATCGCGCGACGCCTTCGAGCACCCCGCGCCCGCGCTTCTCTTCCGCTTTGTTGCGCTCCCAATTGACGAGCACTTCTTCGCTGCTCGAAACCGTGGTGTCGCCGAACACGTGCGGGTGGCGGCGCACGAGCTTCTCGACGATGCCGCGCAGCACGTCGTCGGGGCCGAAGCTGCCCTCCGTGCGCGCGAGCTCGGACAAGAACACGACCTGCAGCGCGAGATCGCCGAGCTCCTCGCGGATCTGCTCGCGATCGCCGGAGTCGATCGCGTCGATCACCTCGCACGCCTCTTCCAGGACGTACTTCCTGAGCGAGGGCATGGTCTGCTCGCGGTCCCAGGGACAGCCATCCGCGGCGAGCAGACGCTGCATGAGCTCGACCAAAGAGGCGTAGTTTTGCCCGCGCTGTTCGGCGAGCGGAATGGTTTCGGGAATTGGGAAAGGGCGACCCATGGTGGCGTCTTTGGAGCGGCGGGTGACAGGAGCGGGCCCGGCCGGGCGAACGATGTAGCATTTTCTCGGGGCAGCGAGGGCTGACGCGCCCAGCGGGGCTTTTTCCGCGCCGCCGCGGTGCGGGGTTTTCGCGCGGGCCCCGTGGTATCGTGGCGCCATGAGCGAGGCCGTGCTGCTCACTTCGCGCGAAGACTCCCTGGTCGAGCTCGCCCTGAACCGCCCCGCGAGCAAGAACTCGCTCGACGCGGAGCTGGTGGAAGCGCTCGGGAGCGCGCTCGAGCTTCACGCGAGCGACGAGAGCGTGCGGGTCATCGTGCTGAGCGGAAAGGGCGGCGCCTTCTGCTCGGGAGTCGATCTGCGCTCGGCTCGCTCGGATCTCGATTCGCCCGAGCGGCTCGCGGTTCGCCTGGACGGCTTTCATCGCCTGATCCGCGCGATCGACCGCGCGCCGCAGCCAGTGCTCGCCGCGATCGACGGACCCGCCGTCGGCTTCGGCGCAGATCTCGCTTATGCCTGCGATTTGCGGCTATGCAGCACGCGCGCCTACTTCGAGGAAAAATTCGTCGCGATCGGGCTCATGCCGGACGGCGGCGGCACCTTCCACCTGGCGCGCTTGATCGGTGCCGGCCGAGCCATGGAGCAGCTGCTGCTCGGCTCGCGCATCGACGCCGAGTCCGCGCTCTCGCTCGGGCTCGTCGCGCGCGTAGTAGCCCCGGAATCCCTGGCCGAGGAAACTCGCGTGCTCGGCGCGCGCCTCGCGGAAAGCCCCCCGCTCGCTCTGCGCGCGATCAAGCGCGCCGTTCGAGACGGCCTGAGCTCGACCCTCGACGAAGCCCTGGCGCGCGAGCGCGCGGGCCAGCTCGCATTGCTCGCCAGCGCCGATGCGCGCGAGGGCGTCAGCGCGTTTTTCGAGCGCCGCCCCCCCGTTTTCCGCGGTCGCTGAAGGCGGAAAGCGGCAGGTGAGTCGCCTGGGTTTGGGGGCACCAGAGGGACGAGCGCGCTGGTCGTCCGGCACGACTCTGGGCAACACGACCACACACTCATCACCGTAGCAGCCGCGCCGGCCCACCGGTGTTGACGTGCCGCCATGGGTTCGTCCGTTCGTCTCGCGGCTCGGTCTGAGATTGAACCGTCCGTTCGTCTCGCGGCTCGGTCTGAGATTGAATCGCCAAGACGCGGAGACCACCAAGGCTCAAAGCCCGTCGCGAACACGACTTGGCTCGATGGCCTCGCCCATCGCGGAACATTGAATCGCAGTTACTGTGGGGCTCGGCGATCTTCTAGTGCATCCAACGCCGGAGGAGAGCTGGCTTGGGTTCAATCGCCCTTGGACGTGTCAGGGCGGAGCTCCGCGCTCGTTCGCTGTGGGGGCAGGCGCGGCTGCTTGGACGAGCACTGCTACGCCGCGTTGCCTTGGGTCGCCAATCACGAGCGGCGCGCCCGTGCCAGCGGTGCCCCCAAATAGGAGCTCCTCGGGCACGTTTGCGGCCGGAATTCGGGGCGCGCTCGTGCGACGGCACGCGACTAGCGCGCGACGGGCTCGCAGTCGAGCTCGGGGCCCTTGGCCAGGTTGTTCGCGTCGTTGCATTCGTGGATCACGTCGAGGGGATCGGCGAGGCCGTACAGCGTGACCTTGCGCCTCAGCTCTTCGAGCGTGACCGTGACGGCCACGCTTTCGCCGGGCGCGATGGGGCCTGGGATCGTGGTTTCGCCGATCACCTGACCGCCCTGGCTGGGATCGCCCGCGTAGATGCGGACGAGCACGTTTTCTGCGGGAGCAGCGCCGTCGTTGTAAACGGTGATTTTTGCTTTGGGTGCGGCGCAGCCAGTGGCAGTCCCGAACACCAGGCGCAGATCGGGCAGCGCTTCACCCGGCTCGATCGGACCCGTGATTTCGTTGTTGTCCTCGTGGCATTCGCGCTCGGCGCCCTCCGCGTCGACCACGGCGGTGACTTCACCGGGCAGCTCGCTGCGCCCGTTGTTACCCGCCTGATAGCTCACGGTGACGATGGTCGAAGCACCGGGCTCCAGGCTCTTGGTCAGGGTCACGGTGATCGGTGCGCCGCTCGCGTCTTCGAGCGCGGCGCTCAACGCGGGGTTTGCCCAAGCCCCCGAGAACGAAATCTGCACGCCCGGGCCGACGCGCAGATCGCCCGCGTTCTTGACCAACACCGAAATTTCGATTTCGTTCGAGAGCTCGCCGCAGGCGACATTGGGCGACGAAATCTGGATCGCGGTCAGCGTCAGATCGGGCGCCACGCCGTAGTTTCGCGGCTGCGAGCGGTAGGTGTCGTAAAAGCGGCCGTTCAGGGGCTTCCAGCTTTCCGGCTCGTGCACCGGGATTTGGCCGCCTTCGGTCACGTTGGTGACGTGATAGCCGTGCTCGTTCCACACGCGCCGCGCGGCCACCCAGACGTCGCTGGGATCACCCCAAACTTCCAGGCCGTTCGGCAAACCCGCAATCGGCACGTCGTCGACACCGTTGGGCCAGCTGTTCAGACTGGACCGGTTCGGATTGGTGCGCGGATCGTCGAGATCGCCGCATTGCGCCGTCTCGTTGTTCTGAACGAACGCGATCTCGGCATTGCCGTCGTTGTCGATGTCGGCGACGACCGGGTTCTCGATGATCGTGCGACTGAGCGAGGGCAGCTGCAGATAGACGCCGCCCGTTCCGCCGTCGTAAACGCGGAAATAGCACTCGTCGTTGTAGATGACCTCGGCCGCGCCATCGCCGTTGAAGTCGAACACGCTGGAAGAGGTGACTTTGCTGGAATCATCCTCGGTGTCGCGCTTCCAGCCGCTCTGCAGGCACACGCACTGCCCGGCTTTTTGATTGCAGACCGCGCCGGCGTTGCATTGATTGTCGCGAGTGCACTTGCCGCCCGGATCGCGAGCTGGGTTCGTGCCCGGTGGGTCCTGGCCCTGACGCAACACGGCATTCCAAGCCGGACAATGGGTGGCCTCCGGCTGCTGCAGATCGACGACGGTGTAGAAATCGGAGAGCGCGATGGCGATCTCCGGAAAGCCGTCCCCATCGAAGTCGTCGACGTTCGGTGCGCCACCCTGGGTTCCGCCGCCCAGGTTGATGTCGCGGAGCAGCTTGCCGTCGTCCGCTTTCAGAATGAGCAAGTGCCCGTCGGCCATGACCAGCACCTCGGGCACGCCGTCGATGGGGTTCTGCGGGCCGGGCGCAGCGACCGGATCCGCGCCCAAGACGTCGGCCACTGCGCAGAAACCCTCACCCGGCGTGAGCGGGGGTGCTGGCAAGAACGTGGCTCCCGGGTTGGCGCTCGGCGCGTCCCAGACCGCCGTCAGCCGACCGCGGCAATAGTCGCTGTTCGGCTGAGTCGTGCAATTGGCCGCGTCCGGCAAGCGATACAGCGTCGTGCCCGCGACGATCTCGAGTCCTGGGGCGCTCACCAGATCGGCCAAGCACACGCTCGGGCCGTGGTGCGCCTCGTCGTCGAAGTGGTGCATGGTGCCCGCGGTCAGCTGCCCGGTGAACACCCGGTCGACCGCCAGAGCCCCATTGGCATCCTTGGTCAGCGTCACCACTCGATTGCCGACCACGATCTCTGCCAGGCCATCGAAATCGAGATTCGCGATGGCGGGCGCGGGATAGTGCCACAGATTGCCGGACGGCCACAGGTTGGTCGCGCTGGTCGTGATGATCTCGCCGCGGTTGTTCAGGATCTGGATCGCGCCGCCTTCGAGCGGCACGACGATTTCGGGCACGCCGTCGCCGTCCAAATCGCCTGCGGCCAACATGCCCGAAGCGCGGCCGAGCGCGGCAGTCCGGCTCTCCGCGTTGGTGTCGGCCGTATTGCAATCGGTCGCGATCGGCTCGCCTTCGAGCCAATGCCTGGTGCCGCACAGCGCAAAGAAGTCCAAGCCCTTCTTGCTGTCACCATTGGCGTCGGTGCCTCCCCCGTGAACGGCGCGCACCACCCCCTCGTCGTCAGGGTTGTCACCGTAGTAGCTCATGAACACAAGCTCGGGGAAATCCAGCTCGTTGATGCGGCCGTCGCCGTTGTCGTCGTCGAGGTTGATGACCACGGGCGTGGAGCCCACCTGAGCCGACCAGGGAAACGACTTACCGGTCGCGTTCGGACTCGCGCTGCTCGCTCCGCCCCAGCGAAACTCGAGCTTCGGCAGCACGTCCTTGAACGGCGTGGGTGGCAGGGTGCAGGTCGGTTCGACGCCGGTGCCCTTGCACACCCCGACCTCGCAGGCCGTAAACGGCGGACAATCCCAGTCTCCTTCGCAGCCGCAGCCGGCGCTGCTAGCGCCAGCGCCATCGCTGCACACGCTGTCGAAGTAGCCGGCGCTGCCGCAGGTGTAGGCGGGCGGGTTGGCGCCGCCGTTCGACGCGCAGACCAGGACGTCGTTCCCGTCGCAAGTGCGAGTGTCTGGCTCGCACACGTCGTCGACGCACTTCGTTCCGTCGCAGTAGCGAGAAATGGGGCAATCGACGTCCGAGTCGCAAGCGATGCTGGTGCACACGAAGCCGCCGCCTGTAGCGGGCAGGCACTCCTCGGTCGCCTTGCAGTTGAGATCTGCGCAGGTGTTGTCGACGCAAACGCCCTCGCCGTTCGTCTGCTCGCAGCGCTGCCCCTCGCCGCAGCTGACCGTCGCGCAATCGTCGCCGGAGGCGCCACCCGAGCCGGGGCCCATTCCGGCTTCACCACCCTCGGGGATGTGGATGACGGTGCCGCCGGTCGAGTTGCTCGCCCCGCCCTTGTTCGCTGCCCCGCCGCCTCCCGTCGCGCCCGAGCCCTCGCTGTTCGGCACTTCAGGGGTGCCCCCGCACCCGATCGCGAGCCCAACCGCGCTCACAAAAACCAGTAGAAAACCCCGTACACACTGCATGCGCGCACAGTATAGCGCCGACCGCAGTTAGCTCCCACCTGCAAAATTGCACCGCCCGGGGATGGCGGTGGCTAAGCCTCAGAACAGATAGCGCTCGCCGGAATCACACAGAATCGTGACGACGTTGCCACCGCCGATGCGCGACGCGACCTCGCACGCCGCGTGCACGTTGGCTCCAGAAGAAGGTCCGACGAGCAGGCCTTCCTCGCGCGCGAGGCGTCGGGCCATGCGCTCGGCGGCGACGTCGGTGACCTCGACCACCTCGTCGATCAGGCTGCGCTCCAGGAGCTCGGGCACGAAGCCTGCGCCAAGGCCCTGAATGCCGTGCATTCCAGGCGGCTTACCGCTGAGCACCGCGCTGTTCGCCGGCTCGACCGCGACGATCTTGACGCGCTTGCCGAGCTCCTTGCGCAGCGCGCGGGCGACGCCGGTGATGGTCCCACCCGTGCCCACTCCGGCCACGAAAGCCGCAATATTTCCCGAGGTTTGCTCGAGGATCTCGCGAGCCGTGCCCAGCTCGTGGCTCTCCGGGTTCGCGGGATTTTTGAATTGGCTGGGCATGAACGCCTCTGGCGTCTCTGCGAGCAGCGCCTGCGCGCGGCTCACCGCGCCGCTCATGCCGTCTGCAGCGGGGGTGAGCACGATGTCGGCGCCGTAGGCGCGCAGGATATAGCGGCGCTCCAGGCTCATGTCCTCGGGCATCACCAGCATGCAGCGATAGCCGCGGACCGCCGCGATCATGGCCAAGCTGATGCCGGTGTTGCCGCTCGTGGCCTCGACGATGGTCGCGCCCGCTTTGAGCTGACCGGCGCGCTCGGCCGCGAGGATCATCTGCAGCGCGGGTCGATCTTTGACGCTGCCCGCCGGGTTCAAGAACTCGACCTTGGCCACGACGCTGCTGCCCGTAGGCGCAACGCGCCGCAGCCCGACGAGCGGGGTCATCGCGATCAGCGAAAGTGCGTCTTCCGCAACTCGCAGACCGGAAGCGGTAAATCGGCCTTCGGACACCTTGCCAAGACGATCGTCGGACGCCATCAGATTTTGAAACTACCATCTCCGGGCGGGGCCGGCGCGAGAATCCGCGCGTTCCGCCCCGCCACGACCAGCGGCTGCTTGCCCTCGAAAAACGGGAACTTCAGCCGCGCCAAAGCCACCGCGGAGACACCGTCGGAGGCGGAGCTGGTGATTTTGCCCACCGGCCCAGCCTCCCCCGGACTCTCGACCTCGCTTTCAGGCGACACAGCGGCGTCGCCGTCGAGCTCGAGCGCCACGAGCCGGCGTTTGACCCGACCGCGCATGTCCTGCATGCAGACCACCTCTTGGCCGAGGTAGCAGCCTTTGGTCCAGGACACTGCCCGCCGGTCGAGCGAAGCCTCGTGGGGGTTGTCTTCGTCGCTGAAGTCGCCGCCGTAGCTCGGAAACCCGCGCCGAATTCGCAGCACGTTCCACTGCTCGGGGCTGACGCGCGCGGCGCCCGCGGAGAGTGCTGCCTGCAAAGCGGCCTCGACATCGACGTCGCGCACGACCAGGGCGACCCCGCCCAGGCCGAGCCAGTCGATGGCACCCGACCCCAGAGCCCCGGCGAGCTCGCGCGCGGCCAGGCCCGCGTCAGGCCCAAAAAAGCGAAGCCAGCGGAGGTCTGGCTCGGCGGAAATTTCGGCGTCCTCCATGACCAGAACGCGATCGAGCTGCGCTCGAACGAGCTCGCCTCGGCCCGCGCTCACGCCGAGCAGCAGCGAGCCGTCGGCCTCGATCAGGTCGAGCTCGGCCTGGATCTTACCCTGCTTGTTGAGGAGCAACCCGTACGCACCCCGCGCCTTCGAGAGCTGGGAGACGTCGCACGAGAGCACGCCGTTGAGCCAGCTCTTGGCATCGGCTCCCCGAACGCGAAGCGTGTCGCGCTCGAGCTCGGGCACCACGATCGAGCGGGCATGTTCGGGAGCGTTGGGCAAAGGCATCACTCGCCCCGGCTACGGGGAGTCCTCTCCGAGCAGCGGGTAAACGGGACCGTCTTTCAGCATCACCTCGCGCTCGGGCTTCTTGCCCGTGCGCAAAGCCAACTTGAGGCCGGTAGAGCCGTTGGAGTTGATCAAGCTTCGCACCTTGCCCGAGTCCATGCCTTTCACGGGCTCACCCATGATGCGCACGATCTGATCGCCACCGGCAACGCCAGCGCGGGATGCCGGAGATTCGCGGATCACGCGCACGACGGCCACGTCGTCCGTGCGAATCTCGTAGTACAGCCCGAGACCGATTTTACCGTGCGCCGGTTCGGCAACCAGCTCGACGTACGCGCCGCTGTCGCAGTTGACCTGGATCCGACCGCCGGCAGAGACCTCTTCGCTGAAGTCGTGCACTTCCTCCGTACAGATCGGATGGTTGTTGATCGGGTTACTGTCCCACAGCTCGACCCGCAGCTTGGAGCTGGAGGAGATCCGATAGTTGCCGAGCTTCTGGTTCGGCCAGGTCGGCGTGCGCGTGTTGGCGTGAACGGGAGTCGTGATCAGCGGCTTGTCGTCGACGATGAACTTGGCAAAGGGATCGGGCAGCGAGCCCCCCACCGAATCCCAAGCGCGGCCATCGCGAGTCTTCTCCGGAATCGTGGCCCTCGAGAAGGCGATGTAGACGAGGTCCGGCGGAGGCTGCGGGTCGAAGGCAAAGCCCGGTGGCGGTTCACGCGCAGGCGTACTGAGCTCGGGATACACGGCCCCACAACCAACGATGCCGAGGCCCGCGCCAAGAAACGCAGCCCACGCCGTCCAGCGACCCGCTCTCTCCAAGATCATCCCAGAACTGTTCACAATCATCTCCATCGACCTCTGGCGACCTCGACCGGTTCGGCGGGGGCCAGAGCAACACTCTGGACTTTCGCGCCCTTGGCGCGCAAACGCCAGCCCGCTACGGCGATTGGCCGCGGTTTCGCCCTGGCTGAAACACGGCTGGCTTCGTTTCGTCAGGATCCCAGGCGAACTCCCCCCGCGGCGTCGCGAACGAGACCGCAGCCCTCGGCGACCTGGTCTCGATAACCGAGCCAAGCCGCGAGCGTCTGCTGCATGGCGTCGACCACGACCGGGCGGGCGGCCTCCCCGACGAAGTCGAGCACGACGCGCCAGGCAGAACGCCGGTGGTCGCCCTCGACCTGGCGATGGGCTTTCGTCAGCGCCAGGTGTTCCAGGGCGAGCCCGTAGTGCCGAACGAGGGGGTGCTCTTCGAGCGGTGGCGGCGGCGGCGCACCCCCCTCCAGGTCCCGACGCTCGTTGGGCGTGCCTTCGACGAAGAGCGTGGTGACCGCTGCAGCCACCTCCCAACCTTTCTGCAATGTGGCCGCGTCGAGCACCTCTCGATACCGAGTCGCAGCGGGTAGGAGCGCAACGGACTCGAAACGCGTCAGATCCATGCCGAGCCCGCGCGGGTATTCCAGAAACAGCTCCGGATGCGGCCGACCCGCGAACAGTCCGCCGGTCTCTTCCTCGTAGACGTTCGCGACAAGCTCCCGCCGCGCCTCCGGAAACGGACACGCGACATAAGCGCGGCCGACCAGCACCGGGAAATCGCGCACATACGTGGCATATTCCTGCTCCAGGTGAACGTGAAAGCGCTCACGCGGCACGAGACCCGACGCAAACCCCGGCCACGCCCAGTGCACCTTCTGCTCCATTACCGACAGCAGCGCTTCGCGAAACGCGGTGCGATCCACGTTCGAAGGGGTAGCGTGTCCACGGCCGGAGCGCGAGCGTCGTCTCAATCCGCGCTGGCTCGGCTGCCAGGCCGGGGCGCGATCGAATTCGAATCGAATTCGACTAGATGCCGAACGCTACCGCGAGCGGTATCATTCCAAGGGATGGCACGGATGTTCGGCTTCATTGGCAACCGCTCCGACCTCGGAGCGCGCGTGCTGAAATCGAATGCTGAGCTGCTGCGCGTGCGGCGCGCTCCGGCGGAACCCCTGGGTTGGGGACTCGGCTTCTACCAAGCAGGTGAGATCTTGCTGCGACGTCGCCCGATCGACGATCGCGACGAGATCGATCTGACCGAAGCCGCAGAGGACATTCGCACCGATGTCCTGATCGGTCACGTGCGGCGCGCGAGCGTCGGCGCGCTGCGCACCGAGAACACTCACCCCTTCCGCTATCGGTCGTGGGTGTTCGCGCACACCGGAACGATCGGCGGCTTCGAGCATCTGCGCGAGCGCCTGCTGGCCTCGCAGCCCGAGTTCTTACGACGCAACGTGCGCGGAGAAACCGACAGCGAGTGCTTGTTCTATTTGTTCCTGTCGTTCCTGCACGACGCGGGCCACCTCGATGAGGGGCACGTCGCCACCACGCACGTCGCGGCCGCGTTGCGCGCCTCGATCGCGCTCGTCGATCGCCTGAGCGCCGAAGAGGGCTTCGGCCCCAACAGCGGCGATATTCTGGTGACCAACGGCGAGTCTATGTTGGCGGTTCACCGCAACGGCGTCACCGGCTATCGCGTGCTGCGCGGCAAGTTCGACATCGAGGATCTGCTGGGCGAGGACGGCACACGTCAGGCCCGCATCCCGAGCATCGACAGCACGCATTTCACGATCATCGCCTCCGAGTTGGAGACGCTACCCGCTGGCTGGACCGCCGTCAGCGAGCGCACGGTCGTGACTCTGTCTCGAACGGACGACCCGCGCGTCGAACCGCTGTGAACGCGGGCGTTTGCTCGGCCCTTCGTGGGGCTCTGCGGCTGTCGTCGCTCGCGCTCGCCGCCTGCGCGCCGCCCGCCGCGCACTTCGCCACGAGCGATCCGAATACGGAGCCACCAGCGCGTCTCGCTCCGGGCGTGGCGGTCGATCCGATCTCGCGCCTGCCCCCCGCCAGCGCCCGCGGCGAAAGCGACGGGGCGCTGTTGGTGCTCGCAGCGCCGCGCCGCCTGGCAGCCGCGCGCGGCACGGTCGATCGCTTCTTCCGCGCGCTGGTAGCGGAATCTCCCGCCGACGTCGACGCGCTGCTCACCGACCAGGCGCAGCTCGATTCCGCGACGGGACGCCAACCGGCGCGCAGCGCGCTGCGCTCGCGTTTCCTGCAACTGGACTATACGGCGCTGCGCGGCGTCCCGCTGTACCGCGAGAGCGACGTCGAGGTGTACCGCCGCAAGGACACCGAGAGCCTGCAGGCCGAGCGCAGCCTGCCCGGCGATCTCAGCCCTGATCAGCTGTTCGTGCGCGTTCGGCTCAGCGTCTCGCACGCTGGCAAGAACCGGCTGCTGTCCGACGAGATGGGCTTTTTTCTGCGCCCGGAACGCGAAAGCTACCGCATCGTCAGCATCCGCGAAGACACTCCCGTCCCCTAGCCGAACTCTCTGGCAGTAGTGCTAGCTGAACAGCGCGGCGTTCGACGGCTGAACGCGGCTCACATGCCGGAGATGATCTTGAAGCTCTCTTTGTCGCGCACGAGCTCGAGCCGATTGTCCGCGACGCGACGGCGCCACGCATCGCCGTCCGGTGTCGGGATCTTGTAGCTAGCGCTGTAGGTGAAGTCGACGAAGATGACGTCCTTCCTACCGGGAGAAATGGCTCGATAGCGGATTTCGTAGCGGATGCCGCGAGTATCCTTGAATTTGCTTTCGAGGTACTCCTTCAAGCCCGCGTAGTCGATGTCGTCACTGGTATCGATCGTACCCCCGTCCTCGTAGTAGCTCTCTGCTGCGAGCTCGAGCAGCTTGGGCACGTTGCGATACTCGACCGCGTGTCGATACTTCTCGCAAAACTCGATGACCTCGCGGTTGCCGTCCGTTTCCTCGACGTCGGTGTTGGGAATGTATTGCTTGTTGCAGCCAGCTAGCTGGAGCAACAGCGCGAGGCACGCGAAACGGATGGGGACGAACTTCATGAGGCTGCTAAGGGGGGGCCGCGACGGGGAGAACGCCGGTCGGGCGGGGTCAATTCCCGGGGACGGTAGAAGAGCCAGGTGGCCCGGGGCAAGCGACTCGTTGGCGTTTTACGGCCAGCCGGCGGCGTCGGCGCTGAAAAAACCCTGTAGCGGGCCCAGATTCTGGCCTCTCTGACCCGCGGGGCCGGTCAGCTCGGAGCGGGAAAGCGGCCAGCCAGCGCCCGGAGCGAGCAGAGCCGCTCGAGCACCGCGAGCCGGAACGGGATAGCCCGCCGCCGTGAACAGGTCCAACACGACCGCGCCCGAGTCCTCCGCCAGGACGACCACGGCCGCCGGGGCGTCCCCCGCCGCGACCAAGTCGTGAGCGACGAGCAGCGCTTCTCGACCGGCGTCGAGCGAGGCGCCGACACTGAAGCTTGGGCCGCGCCAACCAAAGCAGATGGAGCACACCGCCGCGCACAGGTTCGGCGAGGTGGGCGGGAAGCGACGCGGCTCGACCGCCTCCCCTGCGCGGCGACGACGATCGAAGCGCTCGTCCAGCTCCAGCGTCGCCGAAGAGCTGCCAACGACCACCGCGGTGCCCTCGGGCAAAGCTTCGCCGAGCGTGTGCAGCAACCGCGCCACCGCGGCGAGCGCGAGCTCCGAGAGGCTATCGGCTCGCTCCGAAAGCCCGCTCGAATCGCGCAGCCAGGGCCGCACGAGCTCGGGCTCGCCGTGAGTGACGCGCGCGGCGAACGCTCTGAGCGCCACGGTCCGTCGCTCGCGCGGGCTCCCCGACGGCTCGCCGCGCGCCGAGCCCAGAACGAGCGCCGCGTTGCAGCCGCCGAACGCCGCCGAGAGCTTGAGAACCGTCTCGGCCGACGATGGCCGGTTGCTCGCGACGAGCTCGACGCTCGCGTCTGGATCGAGCTCGCCCTCACCGGCCGCAGCCGGCAAAATACCGCGTCCGAGCGCGTCCCAAACAGCCAGCGACTCCAGCACGCCGGCCGCGCCCAGGGTATGACCGATCACGGCCTTCCACGGTTGAACGGGGACGCTACGAGCCGCGAAGACGGCTCGCAACGCGCGGGACTCGGCAGAGTCGTTGTAGGGCGTCGCGGTGGCGTGCGCGCTGACCCAATCGACGGCGCTCGGCTCTCGCCCGGCGTCGGCCAGCGCGCTCAGCGCGGCGCGCGCCAAGCCGCGGCCCTCGCGGTCGGGAGCAGTGACGTGAATCGCGTCCGAGCTCGCCCCGAACCCGAGCACGCGCCCGAGCGCGCCGTCGCCCGAGCGTGCCAGTCGCAGCGCAACCAGGCCGGCCCCCTCGCCCAGCGCCATTCCATCGCGACCGCTGCGAAAGGGACGCGGCCTGGAGCGCGAAAGCGCCGAGAGCGCGTCGAAGCCGGCAGCGACCAGCGCGCTCAGCGCGTCGTAGCCGCCCGCGATGACCAGATCGCAATCGTCCGCGTCGAGCCAACGACAGCCCAGGCCGAGCGCCATGGTCGAGGAAGCGCAAGCAGCCAAGATTTGCACCACCGAGCCTTGCCGCGCATCGACGCCGAGCTCAGCCGTGAGGCCCGAGACAGGCGAAAAATAGTTGGCCGCGCGCGAGAGCTCGGGCGAAAAAGGCTCGCCGCGATTGCGCGCTGCAAGCGCGCTTTCGAGACTGGGCATCGCGCCCGACGATGTACCTACCGCGACGCCGACGCGCTCGGCGCGCCAGCCTGGCCAACGCTCATCCAGTGCGCGCGCCAGATCGTTCGCCGCGGCGCACAGCAAGCGCTCCGCGCGATCTCCCGGGCCGGGAGGCAGAGTCTCGGTCAGGACCCGACCGAACAAGGGCTGACGGACCGGCGCAATTTCCGGTGCGAGCGCGAGCCCGCACGGAGCCTGCTCGCCCACGTCGCCCACTCGATAGGCCGCGTGTCCGCGTCCGAGAGCCGAGAGCGCGGAGGCGGCGACCACGCTCACGGCCCTCATGCAGGCTCCGGGCGCTCGAAGCGCGCCACATAGCGCACCTCCGAACCAGCGCTGACCACGAGCACCTCGCTCACGCCGCGCGCGACCAAAGCTGCACCCACGGCTAGCCCAACCGCGCCCGCCGCCTCGAAAGAGCCGATGTGCTCGCAGAGATGGATGCGTTCGACGGCCGCCCAGGGGCTCTGGTCGAGCAGCGCTTCGAGCGCGGTGCCGCCGCTCATCACCAAAAGCCTGGCGCTGTGGGCTGCGCGCGGCGCGGCCCAGGCGGGGCCGAGCGCAGCGCTCCGCTCCTGTGCGTGAGCGGTGAGCCGAGCCAGGGGGGTGTGACCGCGGGCTCGCGCGCTCGCGGCTGTCTCGAGCAGGAGAAAGCCCGCGCCCTCACTGCGCACCGCGTCCGGGTCGAGCAAGGCCTGCGGGGCGAGCGCGAAAACCGAGGGATCGTAGGCTTCGACGGCCCCGACGAGCAGCGCGGAGCTCGCGCCCAGCTCGAGCAAGCTCACGCCACTCTCGAACGCGCTCTCGCCGCTCGTCTCGCGCTCGCCCACCGAAAAGACCGGACCCTGCAGGCGCAAATAGAGAGCGGCGTTGCCCGCGATGGCGGACGGCACGAGCTGCGGAAAATCCGCGGGCGACGCGTATTTCAGGCCGCGCTCGAGCAAGCGCTCGATGAACTTCAGAGAGCGATCCACGCTCCCGTAGGCGCTGCCCACGACTAGTCCCGAGCTCGGAGCAGCCACCCCTGCCGACTCGAACGCAGCCTGCGCTGCCTGCGTAGCGAGCGCGCTCGCGCGATCGAAGCGCCGCGACCGCTCCGGGTCGAGCGAGTCGAGCGGGTCGCTCGTGAACGGGGGCTGCGCAGGCTGTGACCGCGTGAGCTCGGCGCAGGCTTCGTCGGAATAGAGCTCGCGCGTGAGCACGGCCGCGGAGCTGATGACGATCTCGCTGGTAATGCCGTGCCGCGCGCTCGCTTTCGCGTCCCGATGCTGGAACACCAGCACCGCGCTCATGCCACCGAAACCAAAGGAGTTCGAGGCCACCGCGCGCAGCGCCGCCGGCTCGGCCGAGAGCACGTGACGCACGTCGCTCGCCTCGGGCTGCTCGAGCCCGACCGTGGGCGGCGCACAGCCGTTTTCCAACGAAAGCACGCTGATTACGGCCTCGATCGCGCCTGCCGCGCCGAGCGTGTGACCGAGCTGAGCCTTGCTCGAGGAGACCCGCACCGTGCCAAGCTCCGAGCCAAAGGTTCGCCGCAACGCCATCACCTCCATGGCGTCGTTGGCACGCGTGCCGGTGCCGTGCGCGTTCACGTAGTCGATATCGCGCGGAGCGAGGCCCGCGCGCGTGATGGCCTCCAGCATCAACGCCGCCGCGCGCTCGCCCGACGGCTCGGGGTGCGTGACGTGATGCGCTTCGGCGCCGACGGCCCAACCGCTCAGCCAAGCCAGGACGTTCGCGCCGCGCCGGAGCGCGTGGCTTTCTCTTTCCAGCACGAGAAACGCCGCTCCCTCGCCGAGCGTGAGGCCCGCGCGACGCACGTCGAACGGCCGACTGGGCTCGGGATCCACGACGCCCAGGGCGCTGAAGCCCGCGTACGTCATGCGACACAGCCCTTCAGCGCCGCCAGCGAGCACCACCTCGGCGCGGCCGCTCGCCAGCCAATGCGCGGCGAGCACGATCGCCACTGCCCCGCTCGAGCAGGCGCTGCACACGCTGGCCGCGCAAGCGAATGGGCCGACCGCCTGCGACAGCACCTGCACGCTGTTCGAGAGCGGGTGACTGACGAAGCGTCGCGCTCGCTCGACGCCAACGCTCCCGGTTCGACCGAGCGCGATCTCCCGCTCGGTTTCGAATAGGCCCCCGGTCGTGCCACCGAGCGCCAGGCCGAGACGCGCGGTTCCTGGCTCGAACGAGGCCATAGCGAGGGCTTCGCGCGCGGCCAGCAGCGAAAGCGAATCGGTTCGGGAGCGCCCGGGCTCCTCGTCGAGCCCTTTCACTTCGGCCGCCAGAGAGCCGCCCAGACCGTGCGGCTCGAACAGCGAGAGCGGACCGGTTCCGCGCTTGCCCTGGCACAAAGCGCTGAACATCGAACGCGCGTCGCGAGCCAGCGCGGAAATCGTGCCCAAGCCAGTGATCGCGATGCGCTCTGCCTCGAGGGGCATGAAGACTCCGCTACTCTTTGCCGTGAAGTGCCACGAACTCGGCCAAGGCCTGGACCGAAGCGAACACCGCGCGACCGGCTTCACCTTCCGGCACGGTGACTCCGAAGCGCTCTTCGATCGCCATCGCCAGCTGCAGCGCGTCGAGCGAATCGAGCCCCAGGCCTCCGCCGAACAGCGGCGCCGTGTCGTCGATGTCGGACGCTTGCTTGGTGCGCAGATCGAGCTGCTCGATCAGCAGCCGCTTGATCTCGTCCTTCAATGCCGGAGATTCCATGGCGCTTAGGACCGCCCCGCGCGCTCCACGATCGCGCGCACGACGTCCTCGTCGCGAACGCCATCGACGTCGGCGCGATAGCCGAGCACCAGGCGATGTCGCAGCGCGGGTAAGGCCAGCTCGCGGATATCGTCGACGTCGGCCGCCGCTTCCCCGCGCAGCGCAGCGCGCGCCTTGGCCGCCAGCACCAGCGCCTGGCTACCGCGCGGGCCAGCGCCGAAGCGCACGTATTTGCTGACCGCGTCCGGCGCGTCCGCGGCATTTGGCCGAGAAATTCGCGTCAAACGCACGGCGAGGCTCACCGCCTCATCCGTCACCGGAATGCGCGGCACGAGCTGACCGATGGCGCGGATTTCATCGGCGGTGACCACCGCTTCCACCCGGGGCTTGGCGCCCGAGGTGGTGCGCCGTGCGATCTCGCGCTCCTCCTCTTCGCTCGGATAGTCGACGTGCACTTCGAGCAAGAAGCGATCGAGCTGCGCCTCGGGCAAGAGGTAGGTCCCCTCCTGCTCGATCGGGTTGCGAGTCGCGAACACCTGAAATGGATCCGGCAGTGGGTGCGTGGCGCCGCCGACCGTCACGTTGCGTTCCTGCATGGCTTGCAAGAGCGCGGCCTGGGTCTTCGGCGGGGTGCGGTTGATCTCGTCGGCCAGCACCAGGTTCTTGAAGATCGGACCGGGCATGAAGCTGACGTGCGGTCGGGAGCCTGGGCTCGGATCGGCGTCGTTGAGCACGTCGGTACCGGTGATGTCCGCGGGCAGCAGATCCGGCGTGAATTGGACGCGGCCGAACGACAAGCCCAGCGCCTCCGCCATGCTGCCGACGAGCAGGGTCTTGGCCAGGCCGGGCACGCCGACGAGCAGCGCGTGCCCTCGCGCGAGCAAGGTCACCAGCAGCGCATCGACGACTGCTTCCTGACCGACCACGACCCGCGAAACCTGGCTCCGTAAACGGGCGCAGGCTTGGGCACAGTTCTCGAGCAAATCGGCTTCTTTGTTCAGCGGAATGGCGGTGGTCACGTCAAAAGCTTTGGCCTGGAAGCGGCTCACCGCCGCGGACGGCAGCGAGCTTAGCACTATTGCTTCCGCGGGCGGCAGCCCGAGCGCTGCGGCCCGGATGGGTTGCCGGCCGCGTGGCACACGTGTAAAGCCGACGCGCGATGCAGGCTGGAAAGCTCGCCCCGACTCCGAACGCCGTGCCATCGGCCCGCGTGGTGGTCGAGCGCCCGCCCGCTGGCCTCCTCCGAGGCCGCGCCGCGGGGCCGCGCTGGGTGTTCGCGCTGCTGGGTGGGCTCTCGCTGCTGCTGGTTCTGGCCTTTTATCTCAGAAAGTTCCGAGAGCGAACCCGGTGAACCGCTTCGTTCGTCGTCTGGTCGTGGCGATGTTGCTCGGCATCGCGGTGTACGGAGCTTTCGCGCTGTACACCGGACTTTCGCGCATGGGCGAGAGCCTCGCCAGCTACGAGTGGAGCACCTTTCTTTTTGCGCTCGCGCTGGCCAGCGGCAACTACCTGATCCGCTTTCTGAAGTGGCAGTACTACCTGCGTAGGCTCGGCATCGCAGGCGTAGGAGTGGTGGATAGCCTCCTGGTCTTCCTGTCCGGCTTCGTCTTAACGGTGACTCCGGGCAAGGTGGGAGAAGTGTTCAAGAGCGCGGTGCTCTGGAAGACCCACGACGTGCCCGTTGCGCGAACGGCTCCGATCGTCGTCGCCGAACGCCTGACCGACGCGATCGGCGTGATCGTGCTGATCGTACTCGGTAGCACCGCGTTCGCGGGCGGGCTGGGCTGGGTGCTGGCTGGGACCTGCGCCGTGGCGCTGGGCATGGTCGCGATCGTTTGGGAACGACCGATGCAAGCGCTGATCACCCGGCTCGAGCGAAGCCGCGGTCGTTTTGCCTCTCTGGCCCCCAAGCTACGCGAGGCCTACGCGAGCTTGCGTGTCGTGGCCGGTCCCGCGGCGCTGCTCGTGCCGACTTTCCTATCCGTGCTCGCCTGGAGCGCGGAAGGTGTCGCCATGTGGGTGATCCTTCAGGGCTTTCACGCCGAAGTGCCGCTCTCACGCGCGATGTTCTTCTATTCGACCGCAACCCTGGCGGGTGCGCTGGTGCCGCTGCCCGGCGGGCTCGGCGTGGTCGAGGGCGTCATCCGCGAGCAGCTGGTGCGAGTGAGCCACGTCTCGGATGGACCTGCCACCGCAGCCATGATGCTGATTCGCTTCGCCACCCTGTGGTGGGCCGTGCTGGTGGGCTTCGGCGCGCTCGGCCTTCTGCGCTTGCGCTACCCGGACAAGCTGGGCGACGCGAGCGCCTTGGCCGACGCCCCGCCGGCCGCGCCGCCTGCGTAGCGCGAGCTCAGGCGGGCAGCGCGCGCAGTGCGTCGAGCGCGCGCTGAAAATCTTTCGGCAGCGCCGACTCGAAGCGAAGCGGCGCGCGGGTCTCGGGGTGGATGAAGCCGAGCACGCGGGCGTGCAGCGCTTGCCGCCCCAGCTCGCCAGCAATCGGCTCGAGCTCGGGCACCGCGCGCGTCGACTTGTACAGCGGATCGCCGAGCAGCGGAGTCCGGGTCTGTTCGCAGAGGTGCACCCGAATTTGATGAGTGCGTCCAGTCTCCAGGCGACACTCCACGAGCGCAGCGCGCCCCCCCGCCAGGCGCTCGAGCACCGACACGTGCGTCACCGCGGATTTGCCGGTCGCGACACGAGAAGTGAAGCGCAGCCGCGAACGGGGATCGCGGCCGTACAGCGTCTTGATCACGCCCGGGCGCGGGACACCGATGGTGATCGCTTGATAGCAGCGCTCCACGCTGTGCGCCGCGAGCTGCTCCTTGAGCCCTTCCCGCGCGATCTCGGTCTTGGCGATCACGAGCACACCGCTGGTATCCTTGTCGATGCGGTGCACGATGCCCGGCCGCACCGAGCCCGTCGGATCCGCCGGATCGGCCGGCAGCGCGCGGAACGAATCTCGCGCGAGCAGGCCGTTGACCAGCGTTCCGCTGCGGTGACCGCGAGCGGGATGCACGACCAAGCCCGCCGGCTTATCGACGACGAGCAGCGCGTCGTCCTCGTACAGCACCGTGAACAGCACGCTCTCGTCGGGGCTCGCCTCGCTCCGCGGCGGCGGCAGCGGCTCGAACTCGATCTCCGCCCCTTCTCCGACCAGATCGCGCGCTCGACAGGGCTGTCCGTCGACGCGCACCCGCCCCTCGTCGATCCAGCGTTGAACCGCAGCGCGGGACGTTCCCTCGCACTTTCGCGCGAGAATCTTGTCGACGCGCTCGCGCTGGCCCGGGCCGAGCACGAAGCGCTGAACGCTCACCAGATTCTACTCTTGATGTGCCCCTTGGACTTGACCAAAATGTCCACGAGCGCACGGTCGTAGTAGTTGCGGTGGTAAAGCTCCGGAGAAACGCGGCTCTTGTACAGCGCGCGCCCTTCCTCGATCTCCTCCGAAAGCTCGTCGAACAGGCTGTCGCCCTCGATGCCCCGAATGATCTTCTCTTCGTTATATAGGGAGAGATCGCTGGCAATGGCCCGAGCCAGGCGGCGGGCGGCTTCCTCCGTTTCGATCAGCGGCATGGCTCGAAGTATCGCCCGTCCCGGCTTCAGCTGTCAAAAGCCCGGAGGAATCGCCAGGCTGTCCCTCGCCTGCGGAAGCCGCCAGCAGCGCGCAGGGGCCTAAGGCTGCGGGGCCGAGGTCGGGTCCAGCGGGCGACGGAACGCCTCCGCCAGCAGAGGAACGAGCAGCAGCACACACACCAGCCCATAGCGGCCGGCGCCGAAAAACAGGGCGTGCGTGAAGGCCGTCGTGGCCACCACGGCGGCGGCAAACGCGTAATTGGGGCGCCGCCATACCTGTTGGCCGAACAAAAGCACCAGCAAGACCAGCAGCAAATGCGCGATCCAGGCCGAGCGCACGAGCCACCAGCGGGCCGCGAGCGCAGGCCCCAACAGGCAAACGATCGCCGAGACCGCGAGCACCAGCCGCAAGCGCCGTCGAGGTCCGGGTGCGAGCCCGAGCGCGAGCAGCCCGGCAAGCAGCAGTCCACGCTGCACGAGAAGCTCGGCAACGCCCAGGCAGAGCGCCGCTTTGTCGTCGAAAGCGCCCGAGTTGGACGCTTTCAGGTAGTGCCCGGGCGCCCCCGACCAGTCGAAGGTGGCCGCCAGCTTGCTCGGTACGAGCGACAGGAAGTGGCCGGGCCGTCCGAGCACGCTTCGCACGCCCGCGCGTCCGAAGCAGTGATCCTTGTCGGCCTCTCCGAACACGGTGCGACACTCCGGGGGGACGCCCAGCTCGTCGATCGACACCCAGGTCCCGGTGGCCTTGTCCGCGGAGCCGATGAACAAGTTCCAGCCGCCGTTCGCGCTCACGAACGCACAGCGCTCGAGGCGCTGGCAGTTTCGCAGGGTCCAAGGCAGGCAAACCAGCACCGAAAGCGCGGTGACGAGCGCGGCGGAGCGCAGTCGCGCGAGCGCCGGGCCAGCGCTCGCAAACGCGCCGAAGACGGGGATCAAGAGCAATGACTGCGGGCGGATCAGCACCGTCAGCCCCGCGCAAACCCCGAGCAAGCAGCGAAAGCCCGGACCTTTGCGCTGCGCCTCCAGGCTGACCCAACCCAAGACGGCGAACGCGACGGCGGTGACCCCTTCGGTCATCAGCGCGGGCGTATAGAAGAGCAGGCTCGGATGCAGCGCTGCGCACAGCCCCGCCAGCACCGCGGGACCACGCCGACCGACGCTCGCCGACAGCCGATACGCCGCAAACACACCCAGCGCGCCGAGCAGCGCGTTTTCGAGCATCGCCACTTCGGGCCGACTCCCGAACAAGGCATAGCCGGCGCCGATCAGCCCCGGGTAGCCTACGGGATAGTGGGCCGCGTAGGTGATCGCGCCGTCCGGCCAAAGCCAGGTGTAGCCCAAGCCGTGGGCAATGCGGTCAGCGACCACGTGATAGAAATGACCATCATCCGCGGGCGGAAAGCGGCCCCAAGCCCAGGCCACGATCAAAACGCGCAGCAAGAGCGCAACGCCTGCGATCAGCCAGCCGTCGGAAGCGACCGGAGGCTGGTTGAAGCGTTCCGCCCAGCGTTTCATGGGAACCGCGCCAGTAACCCGTTCTCCAAGAGATCAGACACGAGCTCGCACGCCGGCAGCCCGACCACGTTGCTATGGGAACCCTCGATTCGCTCGATCAGGAACGTCCCGATGCCCTGAACGGCGTAGGCACCGGCCTTGTCGAGCCCCTCCTTCGTCTCCGCGTAGCGTCGAACCTCGTCGGCGCTCGCCTGGCGCATGGTCACCTGCGAAGCCACCGTGCGAGCGCACAGCGGTTCGGCCGGCTGGGCCGCGGCCGCGACCGCATAGCGGGTGTAGACGACGTGCGTGCGGCCCACGAGCAGCGAGAGCAGCTCTTCGGCTTCCGCGACGTCCCTGGGCTTGCCGAGAATGCGCTGTCCGAGCACCACCGAAGTGTCGGCCACCAGGACCGCGGCGAACGCCACACCCGCCGAGCGCGCCGCCACCGCCGAGAGCTTGTCTTGGACGACGCGCTCGAGATAGTCGAGGGGCGCTTCGCCGGGCAGCACGTCTTCGTCGACATCGGCGGGCAGCACGAAAATGGGCAGCCCGAGCCCGGTCAAAATGTCCCGCCTGCGCGGCGAGGCCGAACCAAGTAGCAACGGAGTCCGCTCACCGATCACGCCCCGGCGCATGCTAGCGCCCGGGCGGCGCGTCAACCCAGATCCACGCCCAGGCTGCCCTCGAGACGACCAACACCGATGCTATCGTGCCCCATGCTTCGATGGGTCGGTCGCGCGCTGGCGCTGCTCTCGAGCCTGGCCGCCGCGAGCGCCGCCCAGGCAGCGGAGTGTCGTCCCGAAAACGGTACCACGCCTTGCATCGACGCGAATTCACTGTGGCTCGCGACCGGAGCCGCGCACCTCTTCACGCTGCCCGAGCCCGTGGCCCTGGCGCGCGGCAAGGTCGGGCTCGCGTTCGCGGCGCAGCGCATGCAGCGCGTGCTGACCGTCGATCTCCCGAGTCCCTCGGCAGAGGGACGAGAGGTTCGCTTCGTCGACCAAGTGATCGAAGAGGAGCTGCTGCTCGCCGCAGGACTCGGACGAAAGTTCGAGCTGGGCCTCGCGCTCTCCGTCATTTTGCACCAGCGCGGAACCGGCAGCGAGGGGCTCACCTCGCTGCGGGCCGAGCCGCTCGACCCGACGGCAGTGCGCGATCCACGAGTGAGCCTCGCCTACGCCGCCGCGCTCACGGCATCTCTCGGCGTCAAGCCGCGCATCGAGCTCGCGTTACCGCTCGGAAACCAAGCGGCCTACGCCAGCGCGGGGAGCGTCGTGTTCGCGCCCGCCTTGCCGGCACAGTGGCGTTTCGGCCCGCTTGCCGCGAGTGCCGAGCTCGCGCTCAGGCTGCGGCGAAGCGTCGAGCTCGGCAGCGTTCGCTGGGGCTCCCAGGCCGTCACCGCGCTCGGCCTCTCGCTCGAGGTGTTGCCGCGCGAGCTCGGCGTGCTCGGAGCCGAGCTCGCCTTGTTTCCTTCGCTCACAGACGCCAGCAGCGCGCGCGCCAGAGCCATCGCGGTCGACACCCGATTGCTTCCAGCAGAGTGGCTGTTCTCCGTGCGTTCACGCCTGCGCGCGGACGAGCCCTGGACGGTCGCGCTGGCGGCAGGAGCCGGGCTCGCGCTGTCGTCCGAATCGTCGGCGGCCGGCGAACGGCGTTTCATGGCGCCGACTAGCCCAGGCCTGCGCCTGCTCGCGGAGGTGCGCTACACGCCACGCGAGTAGACGGCAAAGCCTAGAACAACCGCTCGTGCACGTAGATCTGATCGCCGGCCTGGAGCGGCACGTCTGCCGACTTGCCCTCCATGATCGTCCCGACGCTGAGCACGGCGGTGAAGGTGCGGCCACTGTCGGTCTTGCGCGTGATGTTGACGCGATCGGTGTCCGAGATCGAGGTAAAGCCGCCCGCAAGCGACACCGCTTGTATCAGCGTCATCCCAGGCGAATACGCAAAGCTCCCCGGCTTGGCGATCTGGCCGAGCATCGTGATCCGGCGGCTGTGGTACTCTTTGACCTGAACGATCACGCTCGGGTCACTCAGTATCTTCTTGTCCATCATGCGCTGACGGATCAGACGCGCCACTTCGGGCGCCTCGAGACCGGCCACCTTGATGGTATGGATATACGGCACGTCGACCGAGCCATCCGCGGAGATCTGATACTCCTTGGGCAGGTCTCTCTCGCCCACGATTTCCATGGTGAACACGTCGCCGGGGCCGACCACGGTTCGCTCCGAAGGCGGAGGCAAGTTGACGCGTTGACCCGCGTGGTTGCGACCACACGCCAAGAGCGTCGTCAGAACCAGTATCCAGGCTACGAAGAGCGCACGCCGCCAACGCTGCTTGCTGGACCCAAGCGCACTGCGCCGTCCCGACACGCCGCCTGTCACATGAACCAACGAAGGCCGATGAAGGCTTGCCATCGCGAATAGTCGAGGTCGTCGATCGGTGCCATCCCCTTCGGCACCAGCTTTTCACTCATATTCTGGGAATAGAGCAGGGACGTGTTCACGCCCACGGTATTGCTCATGCGATATTCGGCGAAGAGCCGGGCATCGATGCGTTTCTGATCGAACGCCTCGTAGTCCATGCCGCTCGGGAACTGCACCAGCGAGAAGCCCGCCTCGGCAGACGCCACGAACATGCCACCCAGGAAGTAGTTGGCGCCCAGGTAACCTCGGTTGCGCGTGTAGAAGGAGGAGAGATAGCTGTTCGCGACTTCTCGAGTGAAGCCGAGCGATATCGTCGAAAGCCCGGTGGACGCCGTCTCCGTCGTGCTCGCAATTACGAAGTACTTGGCCTCGACCTGAGTGAGAATCGTGTCCGCGTCCTCGCCAGTGCCGTCGTAGAACGACGAGGTCCAACCGACCAAGCCGAGCAGCGAGATGCGCGGCGTCACCAGGCCATTCAGGCCCACCCGGGCGCGTACCATGTCGCCGTCGTTCGGAGAGCCCGAGTTGGTGTAGCGAATGAAACGATACGCCGCGTCGTACATCAGCGCGGTGCGCGGAAGAAAGCGCCAGCGGCCACGCGTCACGATGGCATGCTGAAGGTTGTCGTCCGGCGCGAACGCTTCCTTCTCGAAGTAGTTGTAATAAAGCTCGTAACCCAGGCGCCATTCGAACGTACCGCCCCCTGGACGCCAGGTGGCACCCGCGCCCGCGCGCAAGGTGCCGCGGTCGAAGGCGCGCAGATCGCCGCCCTCGGTTCCGGCTAGGTTGTCATCGCTCGTCGGCTCGCCGATACGCTCGTAGTCAGCGTGGAAGTCGGCTCCGAAGGGACGCTGCGGATTGATATGCGCCTGCAGCTGCGCGCCCACGTCCACGTGACGTTGATCAGAGAACGCTTCCGAGTCCGCGGACTCTGCAGCCCACAGCTGGTTGAACGCGGCGTACGCGCTGGCTCGAAATACGAGTGCCGGCGGCACACTGCCACGAACCTGCCGGCGCATCGCGCCGAGCGTACTCAGGCTGAGCGAAGGCGTGATACGCAGGCGATATGCCGACCTCTCATTCGCCGCAGTCTGAAAGTAGTTGCTGTCGTAGCCAAACTCACCCCCGACGGATGGGTGCAATTCGAGATTGCCGACTCGAATACCCATACCTTCCGTGAGGTTTCTATCCGCAAGCCATTGCTGAGCGTGAGCAGGCAGGGGAACCGCAGCCGCCGCGAGCACCGCGGCGAGTACCAGGCGCTGTTTCATGATGAGCCCGATCCGTTTCCTTCAGAGCACGAGGACTTAGCTGACTTCAGCTTGTTACTACAGAGTCGGGGTGCCGAGAACAGGGGGCGGACTCACGAGCGGGTCGTCCGGGAAGTCGGAAGGATCGGTATCCGGGATGTTCGGATCGATATCGACGGTGACTCTGGATTCGCCTACGAACCCGGTCTCCTCGCCGATACACTGGTTGGCCTCGCTCACCAGCGTGTTGACGCGATCACGAAGCACCCGCACGACGGTGAATTCATGTTTCGTGCGGTCGAGATCGTTTTGAGCGGCAGCTGCGTTGAGCGCCTCGACTCGATCCGAAGCCGTGCGACTTGCCAAATCGATCTGATTCAACTTGTCGTTCAAGCACAGCACGCGAACCACATCGCGCTTCTCGCGTGCGTCCGCGAGTTGTCGCCTCACGACGGCGGCTCCGCGATCCATCGTAGGCAGGTAGCCCTTCGATTCAGCCGTCATCTCGGGGATGGACAGCCCCACGTCGCGTCCCGTCCCTAACTCGACGGGCGCACGCTGAGGCGCTGGTGGTGCTTTCTGCTGTGCAGCGGCAGCGCCGGCGACGCCAAGCAGTGCAAGCAAAGTAACTAGGCCTCGTGCCTTTCGGGTCGATCCCATTTGACCTCTCAGCCTCCCTCTCGGCGGAAGCAAGCGCAGTATAGGAAGCCCCCGTCGAATCTGTCAACGCAGTGAGTCGAAGGAAACCTGTGCATTTTCAGAGGCTTCCCCGGCCAACGGGCGGGCTCGAAGGCCTGGCTACACTTCCAACGGACACGAACGTGTGGTGCTTCGCGCGCGACGGCTATTCAGCTGCTGCGCAGAAAAGCGACGCGTCGATTGCGCTATCGCTGCAATCGCGACGTGAGCTCTATTGCTTCACGAAGGTAACGGGGACCTGAATGGCCGCAGAACCACCCTCTGGCGGGTCGAACTGTGCCGCTTTTGCGCGGGCCTGAACGCAGCTCACCACCGACTGAGGCAGAGTGCCCGACGGCACTGCGCTCACTCCGCGCACTTCGCCGCCAGGACCGACTTGAATGGTCAATCGAATGTTGCCCTGAGCGTCCGGATTCTCGTTCAAGCCGCGCTGATAGCACGCCCGAAAACCGGCCCGCATTCCAGCAACCACGCGAGCCGCGTTGCTCACCGTTCCACCGCTAACCGCCGCACCGCCAACATTGGCGTTGCCCTTCGGACCTGCGACCTTCGCGGCCGTGCCCGTCGTGCCGTCACCGGTGCCGCGTCCCGTAGAGCCAATGCCAGCGAGGCCTCCACCTGTCGAGCCGGGGCGCAGCGCGCCGCCGCCACCGCCGAGCTTCAAGTCGCCCGAGCCCGCGCCGACTCCAGCACTGCTCGCGGCGGCTTGATCGAGAGCTCCCGTGGCAACTTCCCCGCCCTTGAGCACGCCTGCCGTCGCAGGGCCCGCGGTGGAGAGCGCGCCGAGCGTCTGCATCTCGAGCTGTTCGAGCTGATTGCTGACGGCGGCGGCTTGCTTTTCACTCATGTGCCCGGGCGCAGGCCCCTTGGTGCCAGCGGCGGGAGCCTTGGTTTCCTCGGGGGCTTTGCTGGCCTCCTTGGTCTCCTCCTCCACCTTCTCGACCTTCTCTTCGACGGGCGGTGGAGGCGGCAGATTCTTGAGCGAGTCAATCAAGCCAGCCACTGCGACTTCATCGTCGATCACGGGATCGAGCCAGTCGGAATAGACCGCGCCGAGTAGCAGGAAGTGAAACAGGAACGAGAACGCCGCGATGATCGTGCTGTTCCAATCGATCGTGCTGGCACCGCGCAGCACCGCGACCGGCAGCTGCGGCTTGGGCTGCACCGGCGGCGGCGCGACGAACTGGAATAGGAACGTCGTGTCCCCGATCACGACCTTGCCGCGCGAGTCATCGGTCAGGCGCACTTGATACGCGCCCTGCGAAGTGCGACGCGCTTGACCCTTCAGCACGTTCAGATCGGAGATGCCCGTCGGCAGCGCAACGCGGCCCTGCATCCCGTCCAGAAAGTTCATGTGATAGTCGTTGCCCACGAGCTCGAACAAACGAAAGCTCGAGGGAACGGCCGCGCTCGCGACCACGAACAGGTTCTTCTCGCTCGGACCCACGGTGACGTGGCTGCGCTGCTTGATGATGCGCTCCTCGGTCACCCTGCCTGCCTGGACCACACCAATGCGGAGCACCTTGGGGCCCGTCGCAGCGACGGCGCGCATCACCGCCGTCATCTGACCAGGACGTTGAGAAGTACCGGGCTGCTGCTGGAAAGGTTGGGTCATGCTCGAAGCCTAAATGTCCCGCTCAGGTTCGCCGGCCTTGTCACCTCCGACAACGCCGCCGATCTCCCTGTTCCCGGAACACAATGTCTTTAGGGTAGCGCCAAACTCCGCGGAAGATCTAGAGCTGCATCCATGCAGTCACCGGCCAGTGGGCTCGAGAGGCAGCTCGCGTTCGACGACGCGGCGAACGTCACGAGCGAGCTCTGACCAGTGGCCGCGTACGGCGACGGAATACGTCTTGGCCAAGCGGCCGAAATAGGTCGCCAAAGCGGCGCCAACTACACCTGCCCCGAACGCCATACCTGCTTCGGGTAGATGAGCGAGATCCGGCGCGCCCGCCAAGGTGAGCACCGCGAAGGCGGTTCCACCCGCTAGCGAAGCGCGGGCGAGCGCCAGCGAAAGCTCTGCTGGAGCTCGGGTCTTGGCGTCGACTTCGATCATGAGCTCGTCGAGCTCCCAGAGCCAATCTTCGCGTCGCTCACCGCTCTTCGCCGCGCGGATCCGCTCCAGCAATTCTGGAGCACTCGGTCGCTCGCGCCGCGCCAAACGCCATGCTTGCGTTGCTGGAGCCGCGGCGCACGCGGTAGCAACCACCGCGGCGAAGAGCGCGTAGAACACGTCGAGTTTGCCTGATTTCGTACGCGCACGCGGCGCGTACGATTTCAAAACGGATCGTGCGAAATCGCCTTCTCGATGCGATCGAGGAAGGGCTGACGCAGCTCCGCCAAAGTGAGCTTGGGCTGGATGCGGCTGACGTCGACGGCCGCGATCGGCTTCTGAACACGACCCACGATCGTGACCTCGCTGATGGTGACGACGCGGCCCTTCTTTTGGGCCAAGGCCGTGGCCGGAGCCAGGAACATCGCGAGCAGGACTAGTTGTAATGCGCTTCGCGTCATCATGACCTCACTTGGCGGGAGCGGCCTTGGCAGGAGTCGCCGGCGCAGCCGCTGCGGGCGTGGCCGCGGCGGGTGCTGCAGGCGCGGCGGGTGCAGGCTGGGCTGCGGCGGCCTTGGCTTCGTCCTCCTTCGACTGGAGGATGCCCTTCTTGGTCTTGGCGCGCGTGATGAGCTCGTCCGTGTCGTCGTTGGAGCCCGCCTGCCGCGGCCGCATCTTCTTGTACTGCTCGAGCTCGTCGATGGCGCGGTCCACCGCCTGAGCGGGAGTCAAGCCCGGCACGCTGTCCGCAGTGAGGAACAGCACGCCGAGATCGTAGTGAACCTGATAGATGGCCGGATCCTTCTGCGCCACCCACTCGAGCTCGCGCCGCGATTCAGCGACTTTTCCGAGCAGCCGATAGGCATCGCCCAGATTCAGGTGAGCTATCACGTGATCGAGCTGGTAGCGCAGCGCCCCTTCCAGCAGCGGAGCCGCCTCGCTCGGATTGCCTGCCTCGAGCAAGTAGGTCGCCAGGTGCACGCGCGCTTCCACCAGATCGGGACGCGCGTCGAGGGCCTTCTTGAGCTCTTCCATCGCCGGACCGCGTAGACCTTGCTCCTTGTAGATGAGCCCACGGATCAGGTGCGCCTCGGCGTTGTTCTTGTCTCGCGGAGGGTTCTCGGTGCCGTACCCGTCGAGCACGCCTTTCAGCGCATACAGCGACAAGTCCAGGCGACGAGCGCGATAGTGATCGCGCGCGATCGTGACCATGGCCGGGCGGTAGTCGGGGTTCTTCTTGAGCGCTTCCTGCGCGTACTTCTGCGCTGCGCCCGAATCGCCCTGGATCGATTTGATCTCGGCCATCGCCGCGGAGACGGCGGCGCTCTTGGGCATCGCGCCCATGCGCCCGTTGACGTATTCGACGGCCTCGTCGGCTCGCCCGCTGCGCGCGAGCAGCACCGCATACGCGAAGATCGCCGGCTCGTAGTCGGAGATGATCAGCGTCGCCTGACGATACGCGGCCAGCGCGCCCGGAGTGTCCCCCAAGCGTTCGCGCACCACCCCGAGCGAGTAAAACGCCTGGTACGCCTTGGGGTCGGACTGCGTCGCCTGCGTGAACTGCGTCTTCGCGCCGGCCAGATCGCCGTTCTGAAAAGCGGTCATGCCAGCGGCGTACGCGCTCGCGGCCGACGCGCTCATCTTCGGCCGCTCGGCGGCGGCCTCCCCGCTGGTGGGTGAGTCGCTCATCGAGAACTGCTGGCCCGGTGTGGCAGCAGTCGTCGCCGCGGGAGCCGCGGGCCCTGCCTCGGTCGGAGACTTGGCAGGCGTCGCGGCTTGCGAAGCGCAGCCGCTCACCAAGAGCGCGGCTAGCGCGAGGGCCGTACGAAAGTGTGAGTTCATGGGAAGCCTCAGCAAAGACCTCATTGCACACCCACCGGGAGCGGCGGAGGTGCTCCTTGCGGCGCGGGCGACACGACCTGCCCGGGCCGCATACGCAAGAACATACCTTCGGTGTAGTTCAAGTCTTTCACGCTCGCGGTGTACTGCTTCATCTTGGCTTCGCCGACCACGTCGGTGAAGAACGCGAGCCGACGTATCGCGCGCGTCACGGCCGGGTTCGACACGCTGTAACGCCGCGCGACCATGATCGACTTTCCATAGCGATCGACCATCAACTCGTCGGCGCCCGCGAGCTCCTTCTCACGCGCGTCGCGCCACCCTTGCTGCACGGAGACCCGGATCTCGTCCGCCTTGGCCTGCAGGTCCGGATTGTCGCTATTTTCCGCCTTTTTCAGCAGCGCGTCCTGCTTCGCGTCGAACATCTTCAGCTCGGGCGGGCGTGTGTTGTAAAGGCCGGTCCGGACAGAGTCCCAAACCGTGCCCTGCCGAGCGAGAGCCGCCGCCGTCCACTCCGCCGCCACGTAGGCGTCGATGATGTGCTGCAGCTTCTCGTCCCACTTCTTGGCTTCCACCACGTCGGCGCGGTACTTGCCCATCACCTCGACCACGGTGCCGCGATAGCGGTGCAAGCCCGACTCGTAGTCGAACTTCTTCACCAGCTCTTCGTCGACGAGCGCGAACTCGCCCTCCGCCGCCATGGCCGCTTCACGTGAGCCGAGCGCCGTGCTCTTGCCGGCCTCCTGCGGAGCCAAGCGCTTCCACTTCTCGAAAGCCGCGATGGTCGTGTCCCACCACTTGTTGGTGTCGCCGGCCATCACCGCCTTGCGCGTCCGCGCCGACCAATACGCGGCCTGCACCACGAACTGCGCCGCGGGGTCGCGGTTCTTGTTGGCGTTGTAGTAGTCCTCCATGACGCGCTGCGCGTTGCGGCGTGCCGTGGCGTTCGCGCCTTGATCGGGGCTGAACGGGTCCCAGCGCTTCAGGTCCGCGGTCGCGACCGTGAAATCGGCCTCGGCCATCTCCTTCGGAGAGGCGCCGAGGTCCATGAACCGCTGTTTCGCTCGGGTCATCCCGGTGCGGTCGCCGAGGCTCGCGTAGAGCAGCAGCGCCTGCCGCGCCGACTCTCTGCGATCGGCTTGCTTGAAGCTCTGGTTGTTGCTGATCTTGTCGTACGTCTCGGCCGCGCGCGGGTAGTTGAAGAACAGCACGTAGGCGGCCGCCAAGGCGTCGTAGGCGTTCTTCAGGTAGCCGACGCGATCCTCGTACTTCTTGGGGTTCGCCGGCACCGGCGGGTTCGCCTTCGGGTCGCCGTTCTTGAGCTTGGCCAGCGTCTGCTCGTTGCCGTAGCGCGAGATGAACAGCTCGTACATCTCGATCGCCTTGTCGTATTCGCCGACCTGCTTGTAAGCGAACGCGCCGTTCATCGCGGCCTCGGGCGCCTCGTCGCGGTCGGGCGCAGCATCGAGCGCGACCTTGTACGCGGCCGCTGCTTCGCGCCATTTCTTCGCGCGCGCCGGGCCGTCCGGCATCTTCTCGGCTTCCTCGTACAGCTTGCGCGCATCGAGGTAGGCGACGCCTTGCTTGACGGGCTTTCGGATCGCGTCCTCGGCCTTGTGCGACTCCTCGTTGTACGCGCAGCTCTTGCCTTCGGCGAGCCTGCGGCTCTCGTCCGCGTTGCCCTCGAAGTTGCTCATGCTGATGAGCTTTTCCCAGGCCTTGTAGCCCCACTCGTTCTTGCCGCAGTACTGCTCGTACAGCGGCTTGAAGCGCTTGCGGGACTCGTCGAACTGACCGTACACGAAGTACAAATCCGCCGACTGGAACGCGTAGAGCAGGCCGTTGTGCTGCGGGTCGCGGTCCAGCGCGATGCGATCGTTGTACTCGTCGCGAGCCTTGATCGCCTCCATCACCTGCGGAGGCACGTTGTCGCGCACGACCTTGCGTCCCTCGCCGTCGCCCGAGAACTTCACCTCGCTGCGCTTTTCGACGCCGAGCTGCCCGTTGCTCTGAGTGAACTTGCGGTTCTCGTCCTCGAGCACCTTCTCGGCGATCGTGACCACGTAGTACGCCGAAGGCTGCAGGTATTTGTCGTCCTCGTTCGAGTCGCGCACGGTGGAGGCCGCTTCGCGCGCGAGCCGCACCTCTTCGCCCGTCGGGCTGCGCCCGAGCGCCACCTGGAGCACGACCACCCAATAACGAGCGTCTGCGAGCCAGAAGCGACTCTCGTACGAGTCCATCGAGGTCGGATCCTGCTCGATGTACGCAAACCAACCGGTCTCGGCCAAACGGTACTCGGCGATCGCCTTCTCGATCAGCCCGCGCTGCTCGCCTTCGTCGTTCAGCTCGAGCGCCTTCTCGTAGTAGCCACGCGCGAAGTTGGTGTGATCCGCAGCGGCACGCTTGAGGCCGCCCTTGACCAGCTGCTCCGCCGTGGCGAGCGCTTCGGGATCGTCCTTGTTGGCGTCGACCCAGGGCGTGGTGCCCACGTATTGGGCCAGCTTCGTGCGCGCTTCCAGCGCCTTGCCCGCGTACTCGGCGCGCGCGGCGGAGTTCTCTGGAGCGAGGCGAGCGAGCTGGTCGTACAGCTCCGCCACCTTGTTTTGCATGACCGGGGCGTCGCGGTTCATCGGGAACTTGCTGAGCGTGAGCTCCAGCATCGCCACCGCATTGCGGTTCTGAGTGATCTCGATGAACTCTTGCGCCAGCGACTTGTAGATCTCGACGGTCCACTTCTTGTCTTGTGGAATCAGCGCCGGATCTTGGACGCGCGTGATGGCGATGGCCATCTTGCGCTCCGCGGCGAGCGGATCGGTCTCGGTGTCGAGCACGTCGTTACGCGGGATGTAGGGGTTCTCCGGCGGTGGGCCCTCGAAATCCACGTAGGTGAGCGAGCCGGCGATGTACGTGTAGGCCTCGGAGCGGAAGTCGGCGCCCGGATCGCCGGTCTTCGCCTCCTGCTCGTCGGTGTAGAAGAGCAGCTTCACGAACCAATCGACGGCCGTGTGATAGCGCTGCTGCTTGAAGTACGCCCAGGACTGCTTGTACATCGACACGCCGAAGATCGGCGGTCGCTTGAACTGCATCGAGTGGTCGAACGACGCCACGGCGCGGTTCAGGTTGAACGGACCGCCGTGCGGGTCGATCTGGTCGAAGTGAAAGTTGCCGATCTGCCACCAAATTTCCGCGATATAGCGCGGCTCGTCACCCGGAAGGGTGTTCTGGGGCAAGGGCTGGCAGCCCTCGTACGGGTCGGAGTAGCGAAGCTCGTCGAGCTCGCCGCCCGGCAGCCGGACCTCTTTCTTGACGGCGGCGCCGCCTTTCACGGCCAGGGCCGCAGCAGCGCGACCTGACTTCGCCCCCGCCTGGTCGAGCGGGATCGGATGACGGTTGTACCAGTCGGTCCAGTACTTGTCCTCGTGGTCCTGCACCAAGGGCTGAAGCTCGATCTTGTTCGCGTCCTTGGGATCGTCCTTGACCTGGTAGCGGCTATTGCAGACCAGCGCTCGCCAGGCCTGCTGCCCTTCGTCGATGCGCGCTGCGTCCGTGAAAGCGTGACCCAGGTAATAGTGGACCGCCGCGACCTCCTCGTACTTCGGGTACTCGCGGATGATGCGCCGGTACAGCTTGATGGCCGGCTCGAGCCCGACCGCGATGTCCGAATCCGACTTTTCGCGAGCGCGCTCCTCGTACAGAGCGGCCAGACGAAACATCGCGTCTGGAGTCGCTTCTTGGTCGGCGTTCGTACCGCTGTAGCGTTCGATGAAATGCTCGAGCCGCGCGATCGCCTCGTTGCGCGCGTCTTCCAGACCGGTCTTTTCGGCCTTGATCTCGCGATCCAGCGCAGAGAGCACGCGCTTTCGCCGCTCTTCGTAGTGATGCCGCACGATCTGCGTCAATGTGCGGCGAAAGTCCTTCGCGCCGCGCTCGTACTCGTGCGACTCGTCGACCAAGAGCTGGTAGGCCTTGAGCTGCTGCGACGTCGGGGGCGGCAACTTCGGCGCTGCTTTGCGCAAACGCAGGGTCGAGCCCGGCGCGACGGTCGAAGCGCCCGCCTGGGCGGCGGTCGCGGGCGCGCCCGCTGCGCCGGCTGCTGCCGTGGCGGTGGCCGCGCCGGCGGCGGCGGGGCTGGTCGTGGCCGTCGCCGCCGCGCCGCCTGCTGCGGGCGCGGTGCTCGGGACGGCGGCTGAACCAGCTGCAGACGCTGGCGCCTTGGCTGGCGCGGTCTGAGAGAACGCGGCCGGGATGGCCAGCGTCGTGGTGAGCACCGCTGCCACCGCGAAATGGAAGCGAGATGTCCGTGCGCGAATCATTCCTTGTCCTCCGCCGCGTCGTCGAGCACTTCTCGGAGCTCGTCGTTCAGGCTGCTCTCTTCGTGCGCGCGTTCGCGTTGCAGGTTTCGCACTCGCACCCGCTGCTCTTCTCGCACTTCCCAGGCCTCTTGCACGATGCCGACGTCTGCGCGCAAAACGACGCTCTTCAGCCGATCGCGCACCAGCGCGAAGTTCTTCATGGCTAGCTCGCCGACCAAAAGGCGCGCCTGCTGATCGAGCGTGTCCAGGTTCTGCGCAGAGGTCTCCAGGATCGCGACCTCGTCGTTCACCTTCTTCTCGAGCGCTGACGCCTCGGCTTTGGACTGCTCGTCGAGACCGCGGATTTGCGCTTCGATCCGCGTCTCGACCACGTCGGCGCGCAGCACCAACGGCTGAATGGTGCGCGCGTACGACGCTGCCTTCTCCCCGCCCTGGCCGGCGGCGGACAGCGCGATCTCGCGCGCGAACAGCTCGCGAAAGCGACGCCGGACGTCATCGTCCTCGACGTAGCGCGAATCGCCGAACCCAATCTGCGCGCGGCCGGAGTCGATCGCGTTGCGGTATTCCTCGATGCGCTGACGATAGGTGGTGAGATCGCGCTCGTTGGCCTCGATCTCCAGACGGAAACGGTCACGGCTGGCAGCGTCGGCCGTGACGCCGTGCTGATCGGCCTCGCGCAGCACGCGCTTCAGCCCGTTGACGATCGCGTTCAACTTGTCGGCCTCGAGCTGGAGCCCCTGCAGGTTCTGCGAGACTTTGTTCCATTGGCGCTCGCCGCTCTCGTCGCGCTTGGCGAAATCGCTCTCGCTGACCGGCAGCCAGCCCATGCGCTTCATGAGCTCGCGCCGCTCACGGCGCACGTTGGCGAGCTCGCCACTGGCGTCCGAAGACACGTCGTCCAGCCCTTCGGCCAGGGTCCGCCGCGCCTTTGCCGCGCGATTTTGCAGGGTCAACGCCTGCTGCATGCGCGCGCGGAGCTCGGGCATCGCCTTGATGCGCGCGGGTCCAGACAGCACCGCGTCGAGCCGGGTGGCGAGCTTTCGCGAGGACTTCAGCAAGTCGCGCGAGTGGTTCACGTCTTCGATCATGCCGAACACGTGCTCGTCTTCCGCCTGCTCGCGAGCCCATTCGATGACCACGGTGGGCAGCTTGTCGTCGGTGGGAATGCTCTGATCGGCCGTGAGGCGGTCGTAGTAGACGGCCGGATCGTTGGTCGACTGCAGGAAGCGGTCCACCTGATCCCGGATCGGATCGAACTTGCCCTGCACCGACTTGTACAAGGACAGCGCCTTGTCGAACTGGCCCGAGCGCAGCATCAGGTCGGCGCGAAGCAGCGAGCCGTCCGCGGCCTCGATGTTCTGCGGATCCATGATCGCCAATACTTCGAGCGCGCGCTGAGCGCGCATGAAGTCACCCAGGCGCACGTAGACCCAGGCCAGCTCGTACAGCATGGTCGCAAACTCTGGCGAGCCGCGATCGATGTGACTGTAGGCTTCCGCAGCGTCCAGGTAGGCGTCGGTCTCGTGGAAGAGGCGACCGATCGCCATCCAGGCCAGGTCGACCACGTGGCGGTGGTCGGAGGTCTTGGCCGGCAGCCGCGTCACCTTGCGGAACTGCTCGATGGCAGCCGCGAAGCGCTGATTCGCCTTGGCTGGAGGCGAGCCGGCGACCGGCTGCGTCTTCGCGTCTTGAGCGGTGACGACCGGGGTCGCCTCGCGAACCAGGATCACGCCGAGCAGGTACTGGCTCTGCAGGGCGTAGTCCGAGCCCGCAGGAACGATGTTGACCGCTTGCTTGGCGTTAGAAAAATCTTTCTTCGCGAACAGCGCCTTGGCGCGCGCGTAGGGCAACGAGCCCGAGCGATCCGTCGCGGGCAGCCGATCGAGCCGCGCGAAGACGAAGTCGAGGCTCTCGATGTCACCCGTGCGCAGCGCGACGTCGACCAGCCGACTGACAGACCGACCGATGTAGCTCTCGAAGGAGGGCCGCGCAGCCTGCTCGAGCACCTCTCGGTAGTGGCGACGCGCGGAGAGGTATTGGCGCGACTGGAAGTAGGCCTCGCCAATCATGAACGAGGCGTCGGCGAAGGCCGCCTCGGGCATTTTGCCTTGGCGGTAGAGCTCCAAGACCTTGGAAAGCTCGACGATCGCGCGATCGTAGTCCTTGGTGCGCAGCAGCATGTCGCCCGCGGCGACCCGTTCGGCGGGGGTGGGCGGCGAGTAGGGGCTCTTGGGCGGGGGCGCGTTGCGGACGATCTCCGTTTCCAGGTGGGAAATCGCCGTCTCTGCCTGGTGCTGCGCGTCGTCGGAATCGAGCGCGAAGGCCGCGCTGGATAAAAGCGAAGTGGCAAGCGCCAGTGCGCTCGCCACCCGCCGGTTTGGCCGCAGCATCATTTGCCTCCTGCGCCCACCGACACGCCACCTGTGGCGCTACCTTGCACCGGACTCGCTGCTGGAGCCGACTTGGCCGGAGCCGCGGGACCTTCACCACTCGCGCCCGTCTTCAAATTCTCGGTGAAACGAATGGCGGGACGCTGCTCGAGCGGCGTGGTGACGTCGCCCTTCTCCCAGGCGATCACCTCGAGCGCGACGGTCTTCCCCTCGGTGATGGTGAACGCATGGCTAGATTTGACGTCGAACTTGTAGCTGCGCAGGTACGAGAACACGCCGTACCCATAGCCGTGCAGCTTGAGCACCACCTGTAGGGTGTGATCCCCGGGTGGAATCGCGCCGCTGAAGATGGGGATCTCCTTCTGCGAGGCGAGCAGGCCGGACTCGGAGTCGTCCTGCTTGTTGTACTGAACCACACCGTCGAGCACGAACACCGCGCCGGTGAGGCGGAAGGCGTTGCTGATGTCGTTGCGGAAGCTGATTTCCGCCCTGGCACCGCCCACACCACCCGACAGGATGGTGTCGCTGAGCAGGCTGAGCCGCGTGTGGCTGCGTCGAATCTGCTCCTTCAGCTCGTCGATGCGCTGCTCGAGGTCGCGAAGCCGCACCACGTAGGTGGAGCCGTCGAGGCCGGTTCCGGCTGCGGCCGGAGCGCTCGACGCCGCCGCGCCCGTGGGCGGTGCGGTAGTGGCAGCCGAGGCCGCCCCCGTCGACGCTGAAGTCGTTGCACTCGTTGTGCCGGCAGCCGTCGTTGCTGCAGCAGCGGGTGCCGCTGCTGGTGCAGGAGTCGCGGCGCCGCCCGCAGCCCCCGCTGAAGCCTTGGCATCGGTCGTCGTTGCCGTGGAGGCCTTGGCCGCCGTGGCCGTGCCGGTGCTGGCCGCCGTCGTGGCGGGCGCCTTCGCGGTCTGGGCGCTAGAAAAAGAAGCGGTAGTGAAGCACGCCGCGAAAGCGGCAATGAACCAAGCTGTGTTGAGGCGCATCATGACCCTCTCATGGGTGGCCGGTCCCTGCATTCTGCAGGCCCGTCCTACCGTCTGTTTGCTCGTCGCGAGTGCTCGCAACCTCCTCCGAACGCCCGCATCTTCCTCTCTTCCAGGCACGCTCGCCAAGCCTGAAAGTTTCGCGCGCGAGCGCCCGGACGAGAACCGGCCAGCCGACGCATCTACCGACCGGCCGACCATTGCCAAAACCTAGCCATCTTGCGGGCTTTGGTGCCACAGCGTAGCTTGAAAGCGCGCGCGCGGAGTGGAGATCGATCTTCGTTGCCGGACGTCTGAATGGATCGGCAAGACGAGCCAGGACGCTTGGTAGCTCGGGCCCACCCTCCTCCCTCCCCCGCCGCGCAGTGGTCACCCCCAATGCCGGCCGTGCAGGGCGATGCAACGGACGAAATGCTCATGGTCCGCTACCAGCGAGGCGACGCGCAAGCGTTCGCCGAGCTCGTGCGTCGCCATAGCCGAACCGTGTACAACTTCGTGTTCCGTCAACTTCGAGAGCAGAGCGTCGCCGAAGACGTGACGCAGGAGGTGTTCCTGCGCGTCGTGCAGAAGGCCGGCGAGTTCAAGCACGAGGCTCGCTTCTCGACGTGGCTCTATTCCATCACGCGCAACCTGTGCGTCGACCAGCTGCGTCGACTGTCTCACCGCCGCCACGCGTCACTCGACGCTCCGCGAGCGGGGGCGAGCGACGACACCACCACCTTGGGCGACGGTGTGGCAGACCCCCACCCACGAGCCAGCGCCGAACGCAGCGCCGAGTCGTCCGAGGTGCTCGCCTCGATCGTGCTCGCGGTGGAGTCGCTGCCCGACGAGCAACGCGAGGTGTTCCTGCTGCGCGAGGTCGCGCACCTGCCCTTCCGGGAAATCGCAGAAATCACGGAAATTCCTGAAAATACCGTCAAAAGCCGGATGCGCTACGCGCTCGACCGGCTGCGTGATGCGCTCAGCGAATTCGAGGAGTACGCGCGCGCGCTGCGCTGAGCGCGCGCTAAGGATCCGAGGCCCGTCGTGGATTGCGAGAAGTTCGATCAAATCGTGCTCGACCTCCTCTATGAGGAGCTGGACGAGATCACGAGCGCCGCCGCGAAGCGCCACATGGAGCACTGCGCGCGCTGCAAAGAGATCGGCGCCAAGCTGCGCGCGACGCGCGAGGTCGGCGCGCTGCCGCTACTCGACGCGCCCGAAGGTCTCGAGCTACGCATCCTCGCCGCGGAGCGTCAGGCGCGACGCGAGCTGCCCGCGCGTCAACGCGTCGGTCGCGCGGTGAGCATGCTCGCCGGCTACGCGATGCGACCGCAGCTCGCCATGGCTGCGTTACTGCTGCTCGTGATCGGTTCGAGCTTGCTGCTCTTACGCACGCGTCCCGGCGAGCAGAAGAGCATGCTCGTCACCGAGCGCGGCGTGCCCGAAGGTGAACCCGAAACGGTGGCCGTGGTGCCGCGCGCTGCCGCCCCACGCGATGCGACCAAGACGAAGGTCACGGAGCCGCCTGCCGAAGAGCGGCGCGCGGAGGCCAAAAGTGCGGCAGAACGCCCCGCCCCAGCGCCGGCAGCCACCGCGCTGCCCAAAGCGGAGGCCGCGACGGCCCGCTCGGACGATTTTGGCGAGGGCAGCGGCCTGGGGGCTCGGGCAGCGGACAGCGACCGAGCCTACGAAGACGCCCTGAGCGCCTACCGGGATCGCCGCTACGACGAAGCCCAGCGCCGCTTTTCCGATGTGGCCACGCGCGGCGGAGAGAACGCCGCCTCCGCGGCGCTCTACGCCGCCCAGTCGGCGCGCGCTCGTTCCGGCTGCCCCACAGCGACGCCGCTCTTCGACGAAGTCTATCGCCGCTACCCGGATTCTTCGCCCGGTCGAGAAGCGGCCTGGCAAGCTGCTGGCTGTTACCGAACGCTCGGTGACTTCGAACGCGCCCGGCAAGAATACGAGCTCCTCTTACAAACGCCGGGCTACGCGGATCGCGCGCAAGCCGCGCTCGCTTCGCTCGGCGACGTGGAGCCCAGCGAAGTCGCGGCCAAGCGCGCGGCGCCAGCCGTCTCGCGCGACAAGGCCAGCGGCGCGCCTGCGCGCGGTCGCGCAGCGGCACCAGCGGCACCTGCCGCGCCGGCTCCCGCCAAGCCCTCTCCTTAGTAGACCATGCCCCTGAATCGCCCGTGAACGTGACGGTGAACGTGACGGAAAAAACGCAACCCGATGCGAAGCGGCGTTGGGATGGGGGCCCGCGCGGAAAAGAGCACGCTAGAAGTCGCTGACGGCGTCGGGCGCACGCGCAGCGGCGCGAGCCACACAGGTGCCGCGCCTGGCCGGCGTTTCAGAGGCGGGCAGGCGAGATGGAGCCGATTTCGGGCACGGGCACGGGCACGGGCACGTTTACGGGGATCAGCGATTCAGGGGACAGGCAGCACTAGTAGGCCCTGCGACGCGCAGCCGCCCTGCTTTGCCCAGTGCCCGAAAGTACTGGCGCATCCGAGCTGGCGCGGGGCGACCCTAATTGGTCGAGCTGCGGATGTACGCGATGGTGTGGACCATTTCGACGAGGCGCTCGCGCTCTTCGTCGGTCAGGTTCACGAAGCGAATGCCCATGCCGGGGTTCGGGTTGTCGGCCAGCATGCGCACGGCGTTCACCCACTGCACTTGGCCGGTGGCGATGAACGCCTCGCTCGCGTTCGGTGGCGAGAACTTGAGGGTGAGGCGCGTCCCCACCTCGAGCGGCTCCTGCGTACGCACGAAGATCCCCATCTCCGAGATGTTGGTGATGTTCGCGTAGAGGAAGGTGTCCTCGGTCTCGCAATCGACCGACCAAGTGACATCGATGCGCTCTGAGCTGCGCCGGTTCGAAGCCGGCGGGCGCTCGGACGGTTTCGGATCGTCCTTGCTCACTCGATCCGAATAGCACCGCTTCGGACGGAATGGGTAGTAGGTCACCGGGCTCGTTCGACGGGCCACGCTCCCGTCGCGGTTCTCGCCACTATTTTACAATGAGCGTGCCTGCCACGATCCGGTTCTCCTCGTGCTTGCCACTCCGGACCTCCAGCCGGCGCTCGCCGGAGTAGAGACCGAACAGGACGCGGTACGTACCTGGAGTGAAGTTTGGCTCGAGGCGCAGCACGGCGCGATCGACGATGAAGTCGCCGGGCAGCCACAACGACAGCGGATAGCGTCCCGCGAGGAGCTGATGATCTGCGTTGTAGCGCCGCTGGAAACCGTCGACGTGAACGAACGCTTCCCAGTTGCCTGAGATGCGCGCGTCCACTCGGTAGTAGATGGCAAGCTCATAGCGCTCACCGGGCGCGATGATGTCGACGCGCACGCCCTCGTCGTCCGTGACGTCCCAGCCGAGCACGCGTAGCTTGCCGGCGAGCTCGACGTCGAGTGGGTGCCCCGGGCTCGGCGCGCGATCGAGCACGAAGTCCATGAGCGGGTTTTGGTTGCGTTCGGACGCCGGCAAGCGATTCGCGGCGAGCAGGATTTCGCTGGAGTCCGCGTCGAGCACCGGCAGATTGGCCCGTGGCTCGTGGCGGGCGCGATAGGCGGCGTTGAGGCTCGAAAGGTCGGCCGAGCGCAGCGCGATGAAGCGCCGTTCGCGACTCGCGAGCAGCCAATCGATGGCCTGATCGACGTCAGAAAGCTCGCGAGCAGAGACTCCGGCTTGATAGCGCGCGACCGCGGCGTCGCTGCCGAGCAGACCGAGGGGCTCGCCCGCGCGAGCCAGGCGTCGGTACGCGTCGAACGAGCGCTTGGGTGAAATCTGCTGCATCAACGCGGGGTAGTAGCCAAAGCCGAGGCACGCGCCGGAAAGTGCGACCACGACGACCGCGCTCGCCCCACGCGAGAAGTGACGGAGCAGCAAGCGACTCAGATCGCGGCCCACGAGGATGAGGAGCGGCGTGAGGCAGAACGCGAGGCCCAGCACCCAACCGGCGCGCACGGCCAGGCGCGGCATCTCGCCGAGCGACTCGAACGCAGGCAAGTGCAGGAAGCGATCGCTCAGCACGAGGATGAGCTCGAAGCCCATCAGCGCGCACTCGACGACGAGCACGCCGAACCACAGGTTGCCCGCCCATTGCCGGTGCAAGATGCGCGGCCAGCGCGCGTATTCGCGCGCACGAAAGACGCCGAGCCGCGCGCGCCCCGCCCGCTCCTGCACGATGAAGAAGAACGCGAGCACGAAGCCGACACCGGCCACCGCCAGCCAACGAAAACCCGGCGACGCGAAGCTCTGCGGAAAAACCGCGCCCTCGGCCGAGAACGCGACCAGGCCTTTTTCTGGAAAATTACGAAAATCGAGGAGCAGCAGCAGGCCGAGCGCGCCGACGCACAGAGCGAAAGCGCGGGAGGCGCGCGCGCCGCGTTCGAGATCGGACAGCGCCAGGGCGCACAGCACCGCGAGCGCGCCGGGGGCAGCGTAGGGCAGCAGACCGAGCTCGGGTGCCAACGCGGTCTGTGCGATGAGAGTGACGGAGGCGGCCGAGAGCGCGAGCAGACGCAAGGCGTGATCGCGCGCAGCTTCTGCGTCGCGCGGCGCGGGAGGCGGATCCAGCGCGCGACCGAGCGCGGGCGGAATCACCGCGCTCCATGGGAACAGCGCGTGGCCGAGGTCGCGAACGATGACGTCGAAGGTCGGCACGGGGAATGCGCCGCCAGTGCTCGCGCCCACCCAGAGCGAATAGGCGTCGGGGGGAGTGACGTGCACCGCCCAGGCGCCGAACAGCGCGGACACGACACCGACGAGCAGCGCGGATCCGGCAACCGCCGCGCTCAGACGATCGCCGCGCGCGCCGCTCAGCGCGCACGCGAGCCAGGCGAGCCCCACCGACAGCGCGGGCGCTGCCACGCCCACGATCAGCCCTCGCGACCAAAAGCCCGAGAGCAAGCCGAGCAGACCCAAGGCGAGCGCCACGAGCCGCACGCGGCGAGCGCGCATGTCGAACACGGCCACGCCGAGCCCCGCCCAGGCAAACAGCGCGGCCGCGAGCGTGACGATGTCGCCGAGCAGGGTGCGCGCCTGCAGGAAATAGAGCGGCATGGTCGAGAGCGCGAGCACCGACAGCCACGCGGCGCGCCGCGAAGAGAGGCGCGCGACCAGGAAAAAAAGCGCGGCGAGTCCTGCCAGGCCGAACAGCGCGAGCGGAAAGCGACCTGCCCAGGGCGAAAGACCGAAGAGCCGAAAACCCAGGCCGATGGCCAGTACCGGGAGCTCCCCGCGTCCGAGCTCACCGCGGGTCGGCAAGGGCTCGTCACCGAGGCCCTGAGCCCCCCAAACGCCGTGCGCGACGCGGCGCGCTAGCTCGGCGGTCGACAATTCCGGGGGATCCCACAGGCCCGCACTGCTCAGGGTGGCGAGCGCTCCCAGCAAAACCAGGCACAAAGTGAAGACTCCGAGGGGCCCCGCAGCGCGGGCCCAAGCGGTGAGCCGGCTGCCCAGCGGTAAGCCGGCAGATAGCGGGGAAACCTCGGTCATTGACGGGCACAGGCTTGTCGCACGGCGGCCACCCGGCAAGCCGAATCGCTCACCGGACGCAGCCCTTTGGCCTTCGAGGAGAGCAGGGTGCGGTTGCAAACGGGGACGCCCGGGGGTACCCCGCTCGCCCGCCCCCATGCGTTTTGGCACGATTGCCCTCTTCGGTCGCAGCAACGTCGGTAAGTCGACGTTCCTCAATGCAGTCCTCGAGCAGGATCTGGCAATCGTCTCGTCGCGTCCACAAACGACGCGCGACGCGCTGCTCGGCGTGGTGACGCGCCCGGGCGCACAGCTCGCCTTCGTGGACACGCCGGGCGTGCATCGGCCCAAGACCGAGCTCGGCCGCCGCATGAATCACGCCGCGTTCGAAACCGCCCGCACGACCGACGCGGTGCTGTTCATGACCGACGTGGGCACGCTGCTCCGCCGCAAGCCAAAGCCGGACGAAGATCCGATCGACGCGGAGGACCGCGAGCTCATCGGGCGCTTGCCGGCGCCCAAGCAGACCCCGACCCTGCTCCTCATCAACAAGGTCGATCTGCTGCGCGACAAGCCCAAGCTCTTGCCGCTGCTCACGGCGTTTCAAGCGCTGCGCGATTTTCACGCCATCATCCCGCTCAGCGCGAGGAACGCAGAGGGGCTCGAGACCGTGCTCTCCGAGCTCGAGTCGCTGATGCCGGAAGGCCCGGCGGGTTATCCAGCCGATACGCTGACCGACCGCCCCACGAGCTACTTCGCTCGCGAGTACGTGCGAGAGCAGGTCTTGGCAGCGACCGCCGGCGAAGTGCCCCACGCGGTGGCGGTCAGCGTGGATAGCTACGAAGAAGGGCCGATTGTCCGAATTTTGGCGACCCTGCACGTCGACAAGGTCGGGCAGCGCCGGATTTTGGTGGGCAACGGCGGCAGCAAGATCAAGGAAATCGGCAGCGCCGCGCGCGCGCGCATCGAGACCCTGGTCGGGCGCCAGGTTTACCTCGAGCTGTTCGTGCGGGTGAGCCCGCGCTGGAAAGACGCGCCGCGCCAGCTGGCCGAGCTCGGCTACATACCGGGCCAGGACGCCAACGACGCGACGCGAGGACGCAAATGACGCCGATTATCGCAGTCGTGGGTCGCCCCAACGTGGGCAAGAGCACTCTCTTCAATCGCCTGGTCGGGCAGAAGCTGGCCATCGTTCACGATTTGCCGGGCGTGACCCGCGACCGTCACTACTCGGAAGCCCACGTCGGCGGCCGCAACATGACGCTGATCGACACCGGCGGGTTCGATCCGACCAGCGACGATCCGATGCAGAGCGGCATCGCTCGTCATGTGCTGACGGCGATCGAGGAAGCCGACGTCGTGGTCTGCGTGCTCGACGGCACCCTGCCCCCGACCGAGCCGGATCGCGACGCGGTGCAGGTGCTCAGGCGCAGCGGCAAGCCCGTGGTCTACGTTGCGAACAAGGTCGACGTGCGCGAGCACGAGCACAATTTGGGGCCTTTGTACGAGCTAGGGCTGCCCAGCCTGGTCGCGGTGTCGGCGCTGCACGGCCGCGGCACGGCCGAGCTGCTTTCCAGCACAGTGGGATCCGAAGCTTGGAATTCACGTGACTTGAAGTCGCGG
>JADMIO011701053.1_pt1 | contig 123129 bp, 105 predicted proteins | sample 8958161 | NCBI WGS metagenome assembly JADMIO01 (sample SAMN16585339, study PRJNA669376) | soil metagenome | isolation source: Crop rotation soil | place: USA: Cullars Rotation, Alabama | collected 2011 | reverse complement strand
CGCGACAACTTGTCCACGTGGAATTCTAAGCTTAGGATCCCAATGTGCTGGAAAGATTGATGGCCGAGACCAGGAGTTAAACACGCGATGCAAGTTCCCGCTCTTTCTGCCGTGATTGACCGCCTTCGACAAGCCAAAAGCGCGGTGATTTTCTCGCATCAGCGGCCGGACCCGGATGCGTTGGGTTCGCAATCGGCGATGGCGTTTCTGCTGCAGCATATGGGGGCGAAGCAGATTGCGCGCGTGCAGTTTGGCGAAGCGCCGGGGCCGTATAAGTTTCTGCTGGAAGCGCCGGGGGAGACGGTGATCTGGAGCGAGCAGGCGGCGGCAAAGCTGGCGGGTGTGGATACGGTAGTTGCCGTGGATACGTGCACCTATCAGCAGATGGAGCCAGCGGCGGCATTTCTGAAAGCGCACCATGACAAGGTAGTGGCGGTGGACCATCACCTGAGCCGCGACAACATTGGGCCGCTCCTGTATACGGATACGGATGCGGCGGCATGCGTGGAGATTCTGTGGGAGATGATGACGGCCGCGGGCGTGCCGATGAATGCGCAGACGGCCATGCCGCTGATGTCCGGGCTGGTGGGGGATACGGGGTGGTTCCGGTTTGATTCGGTGCGGCCGCTCACACATCAGATGGCGGCGGACCTGGTGAAGCATGTCGATCCGTCGAAGCTCTATGAACGGCTGATGCAGAATGAGAATCGCGCAAAGCTCGGATTGATGCAGCGGGCGCTGAGCAACGTCCGCTGGAGCGCGAAGGATCGCTACGCTGCGATGCTGTTGCGTTATACCGACTTCACGGAGACCGGCGCGACGCAGGCCCAGACCGAATACCTCGTTGACATGCCCATGATCGTCGACACTGTCGAAGTCGTCTCCCTGATGAGCGAACTGCCGGATGGCAAAGTACGCGTCAGCCTGCGCAGCAAGCATGATGTGAACGTGAACAAGATTTGCAACAAGTTTGGGGGCGGGGGACATGCGAAGGCGGCCGGGTGCCGGCTGGAGGGACCACTGGAGGCAGCATATGAAAAGTTGCGTGCGGCAGTGGAGGAAGCGCTTTGAGCAGGCGGCGGGGGGGCAACGATAAGTGAGCCACAAATGAACACAAAAAAACACGAACGAGTTGAAGGCGAGAGCGGAATTGCATGCTCAAAGATCACATCAATTAATGTAAATTTTAATAGGCACGTCCACCCACGCCGTACGGACACGAGATCGCAAAAGCACATTTGTGTCTTTCGTGTTCATTTTGTGGCTTATTTATCGTCGTCCGCGCGGGCAGCGGGGAATTCGAGGAAAGGTTCCAACTGCTCCAATAACTTTTTGCCGATGCCAGGGATGTTGTCGAGGTCCGTGAGGGCTCGGAAGACGATGCCATCGGTGGCGGTGGACTGGCGTGCGGCGCGATAGTCGGTGATGCGGGTGGCGAGGGTTTCGCCGATGTGGGGGATGCGGGCAAGCGCGGCGGCGGAGGCGGTGTTGGGGTTCATTTTTTGAGGGAGCGCAGGGAGCTCCGTGTGGGTGATGGTGGGGGAGCCGAGGCGGTCCGGGCGGCGCCAGTAGTTGATGAGGAGCAGGAAGACGAGGATGCCGCTGAGTGTGCCGAGGGCGATGCGCTGGGAGCGGGTCCATCCCCAAGGTTCGCGCGGGGGCGCGCTGGTGGCTGGTGAATCCGTCTCCGCAGGTCTGGGCATTCAGGCCTCACATGGGCATTAGCTGGCAGGGGGGTTCGGAGGTACCGGAGGGTTCGGAGGTGCCGGAGGTGCCGGAGGATTCGGAGGCGTCTCGGGCCCGGGTCCCATTTGTTGTGGCGGCAAGTTGGAGGGGCCCGGGGGGCCTGGCGGCTGGCCGGGAGTTCCTGGGCCGGGAGCACCGGGGGCGCCGGGGGCACCGGGTGCACCTGGCGGTGGCTGGCGGAAGCCCTGCACGGCGCGGCGGAGCGAGGCCCAGGTCCGCAGTGCGGGCTTCGGAGACAAATCGGGATTCGTCAGGCCGCCGAAGGGCATGGACTGGCCGAGCGACAGGCCCTTCACGGGGATGTCGACAAGGTCCTGCCAGCAGATCGCTTCAACAAATGGTTTTGAGAGGGCAATATCAGTGACGGCTTCGAGCCATTTGGCCTGGAGCGCATCGGACCAGGGGCGGCGCCAGACTCCCGGCGAGCCGCCGATGCCGGGGACGCTTTCGGGCGGGGCACTGGGCACTTGGAGGGCGCTGATCATCACGGGCTTGCCGAGCGTAGCGAAGCGGTCGAGCAGGCTGGAGACCTGGAAGAGGTCGCGCTGCCAGGCGCCATCGCGGGGCATCCCGAATTTGAGCTGGACGCCGAAGACATCAAAGGGGATGCCCGACTGAACGATCATGTCGGCATAGAGCATCGGGGGGATCGATCGCTGGTTGTTTGCGTAGTACTCGCCCCAGGGTTGGGTGATTTCGATCATGGTGCGGCCAGCCTGGTTCACTTTTTTTACCAGGTTCACGGCCATGCGGGTGACATCCATGAGCTGATCGAACGTGAACGAAAACTGTGAATTCACGTGCAGTCCGGAGATGACGTTCCAGAGGGCGACGTTCGCACCGTAGCGGGTGATGACGCGCTCGATGTGTTCATAGAGCAGGTCGCGGACGGTCTCGTAATCGTGCTCCCAGATGTAGAGCCATTCGGGGATCGAGACTTCTGTGAAGTGAACGAGCGGGCCGGCCACGACGGGGACGCGGGCCCGGGCGAGGAAGCCCATCCATTCATCAATGGGGTGCCAGTTGAATTGCTGTTCCTGAGGCTCGATGGTCTTCCACCACATCGGCATGCGGACGAAGTCGGCATTTGGAACGAGTGCGCGGCGGTAAGCTTCGAGGGTGATGGCGTGTTCGACGCGCATGCCGAAGGCGCCGCGGGGAAAGTTGCGCGTTGCGATGCGCCGCTGCAAGAGCAGGTCGGCGTGTGCGAGGGCGGCCTGCTCGGAAATGGGGAGGACCACTTCGAGGCAGCGGTCGGCGAACTCGCTGGCTTTGCCGGGGTTGTCCTGGTTGGTGATAGCTTCCAGGAGGAGGTCGCGGGCGTCGAGGGATTTTTCGTTCATGGTGACGAGGTCGGGGAGATCGAAGATGCCCCATTCTTCGCGCTTCTGCATGAGACGCATCATGCGGCCGCGGGCGAGTTCGAGATTAAGGATGTACGGTTCGTCGCGTTCCGGGAGGCGGGTGGTCTCCAGCAGAATGCTGCCGAAGTTCTTGGATTCCCACATGACGGAGAGGGCAGCGGCTCCAGCGGCGCGTTTGCGGCAGATGATCTCGCCGTTGTCGTAGGAGAATTCGCCACGGATGGGGACGCTGTCGGAGCCTACCAAATAGGCAGTGCCCAGATCGAAATTGGCGGGTGGCGTGCCGTTTTTGAAAACACGGAAGCGAAGCATGGGGGCGGATTATAGGGGAAGGGTTCGCGGTGGGAAACGACTTTGGGAGGAGTAGGCGAATCGCGGGTGATTCGACATTGGTGCGGGTTTCACTGACGCGGCGCATTGGTGGATGATGGTGCAATGCTTTTCCGTCGTGCCTACCGATGGAGGCGCTCGTACCCCTGCAATTAAAATCGGTTAAAATCGTTTAGCAACTCGGCAGGAACGTCTTACCAGGAGAACGTATGAATCGCATCAATATCCGCCGCGCTTGGGCTCATGTGGCTGTATGGACGGCCGTTTTTTCTGTGACGGGCGTTTGGGCGGCGGCACCTGCGGGTCCGGCGGGTAATGCGCCGGCGAACGCGCCGGGCGCGGGACCGGGACCGGCGGCGGGTGCTCCGGCGGATGGGGCGGGTGCGCGGGGTGGCCGCGGCGGAGGTCGCGCGGGACGGGGTGGGGGGCTGACGCCGGAAGATCAGGCGCGGATTGCGAAAATGGATACCTTGCCCCAGTGGAAGCCGGGCGTGGACGTTGGGGATTTTGTGACAGCGCCGCCGTACCCGCCAGCACCGGAGAACACGGTGCGCGAAGACGTGCCGAAGGGAAAGGTACATACCTTCCAAATGGAGATGGTGGGGAGCAAGTTCTATCCGCCGGGCGCGGGCCGTGGTGGTCGAGGCGGGCCTGGGGGGGCAGGTGGTGCGCCCGGAGCTGCGGACGGGGCAGCAGCCGCTGCACCGCCGACGCGTGAAGTGTCGATTTATATCCCGGCAGGGTATGTGGAGGGGACGGAACTGCCAGTGCTGGTGTGTCATGACGCGATGGGGCTACACGACCAGGTGCCGGCGCCGTATCTGCCACCGATCATGGACAACATGATCTTCGACAAGAAGCTGCCGCCGATGCTGGTGGTGATGGTGATGCCCAGCAGCAACCGGAGTGGCGAGTATGACACGGTGTCGGGGAAGTATGCGGAGTATCTGGAGGAAGAGGTGCTGCCGCGGCTGGAAAAGGATTACAAGGTCAAGTTCACGAAGAATCCGGACGCACGGGCCGTGCTGGGCGGGAGCTCGGGCGGTGCGGCGGCGATGTCGATGGCGTGGTTCCATCCGGAGCTGTATCACCGGGTGCTGATGTTCTCGAGCACACTGGTGAGCTTGCGGCCCGGCGATGGGGCGCCGCGCGGCGCGTGGGAATATCCGGATAATTTCATTCCGAACAACGAGAAGAAGCCGTTCCGCATCTGGCTGGAAGTGGCGGAGCGGGACAACGGCGCGGGCCGCGGCGGCACGAATGACTGGGTCGTCGCGAATATCCGCATGGCTGAGGCCTTGAAGGCCAAGGGGTATGCGTATCAGTTCGTGTATGCCAAGGAAGCAGGCCACGTGGACCGGCCGGTGCGTGCGATGACGCTGGCGCCGGCGCTAGAGTGGCTGTGGAAGGATTACAAGCCGGCGAAGTAACGCCATTTCTTTCAGGAAAAAAAATTCGGCCAGGGTGTCGTCAGTGTTATGAACGCTCTGGCCGGTTTTCCATTTCGCTCAGATAGGCCATCGTGCGGTCTAGTTCGCCCTTGAGGTGGCGGACGCGGAGGAGGCTTTTGACGCGTGTGAGCAGTTCAAGCTTGTTGATGGGTTTGGTGAGGAAATCGTCGGTGCCGGCTTCGACTCCGCGTTCGATGTCGCCCAGTTCGTTGAGGGCGGTGACCATGAGGATGGGGATGGGCCGGGTTTTGGGGTCGGCTTTGAGGCGACGGCAGACTTCGAAGCCGCTCATGCGGGGCATCATGATGTCGAGCAGGACAAGGTCAGGTTTGACCTTGGCGACTTTTTCGAGCGCGTCGATGCCGTCGACGGCGGTGTGGACGATGCAGTTCAAGGTTTCGAGGTAGGCCTGCATGAGCTCGACGTTCTGGGCGTTGTCGTCGACGACGAGGACGGTGCTCAGGGGCAGGTGGGTATCGCCGCTGGCGGCGGGTGTGGGGTTGGCAGTGGTGGAAAGTGGTGGCTCGGCAGGCATGCGGCCCTCCTGGTTGACTCAGCCCGCACTATACCGCGCTTGCCGGACTGCGGCATCATTTCCGACGTCGCAGCAGGAACAACGTGCCAATGCCAATGAGTCCGAGGGTGGCTGGTTCAGGCACAGAGACTACCTGCAGGCTCAGCCCGGTGCTGTCACTGTTGATACTTCCGTTGTTCCCCAGGCCCACCACGAAACGCATCACATTTCCCTGTTGAAGAGTTTTGGTGAATCCAAAGTTTGCTTTGGTGCCGAAGCCGCTAACCAGTGAATCCAGCACCGAGGCTCCAAGCGGATCAATGATGTGGACGTCAGACGAGGTGGGATTGGCTGCGCCAGGATTCTTACCCCCGCCGGCAACTCCTTCAAAGAAACCGGAAAACGTAAACGTGCCGGTGAATGGGGCCGTAAAGAGGAGCACGGCAACGTTTACGGGAGCGCCGAATGGACCATCCGGACCGCCGGGATGAAGAACCAGATCGCCCACTGGATAGACCGTGCCGGTGTTGTCATCGAGCAGGCTGCCCGTGAGGTTTTTTGAGATGCCGGGATCATATTGCGGGTAGGGCACGGCGGCGGGGTCGGCAAAGAGCCAACCAGGAAGGGTTGCACTGGTTTGTTTGAATGGCAGTAGCGTAAGGGCTCCGGTGGGCGTGGGAGCACTGGCATAGGTCCAGACTGAACCCGCGGTATTGGAGTTGGGCGTGAAATCGGCCAATGCATCGAACGTAGCGGCGGACGCGGAAGCCGCGAGGATAAGGGGTATTCCCATCGCAAGTCGGATTGCGCGCATGGCTTTCTTACTCCCACGTAGGACCGAGAATAATCCAACCTAGCCCCGAATTCGCGATTGTCAAGAAATTAAGATGGACATGAAAACATTTGTTTGAGGGTGCGATCCGAGGGCGTCAGCAGAGCCCGCAGTGACGGCGGCGCGTATTGCGAATCCACTGCCCTTCCCTATGATACCTCGTTCGGCCCGGACAAGAATGGATGGCGCGCTGGCCCTGCGCGATGTACTTCTCATGAGGATGAAACAAACCATGGCGAAATATGCTCCCACCAAGAACGAAAAGTTTACCTTTGGCCTCTGGACTGTCGGCAACATTGGGCGGGATCCCTTCGGCGGGCCGGTGCGTGAGCAGTTGTCGCCGGTGCAGATTGCGGACCTGCTGGGTGATGTGGGCGGCGTTTATGGCGTGAATTTCCATGACAATGACCTGGTGCCGATCGATGCTTCGCCGGCGAAGAAGAAGCAGATTGTGTCGGACTTCAAGAAGGCATTGAACAACAATGGTCTGGTCGTGCCGATGGCGACCACGAACCTGTTCGGCGATCCGATCTTCAAGGACGGCGCATTTACGTCGGGCGATGCCCGCGTGCGTGCGTATGCACTGCAGAAGACGATGCAGTCGATGGATCTGGGGGCGGAATTCGGTGCGAAGACCTATGTGTTCTGGGGCGGTCGTGAAGGCGCGGAATCAGATGCCGGCAAGGACCCGACGGAAGGGCTGAAGCACTTCCGCGAGGCGCTGAATTTCCTCTGTCAGTATTCGATGGACCAGGGTTACGGCTACCGCTTCGCGCTGGAAGCAAAGCCCAATGAGCCGCGCGGGCACATCTATCTCGCCACAACCGGCAACATGCTGGGCTTCATCGAAACGCTGGACTATCCCGAGATGGTCGGCGTGAATCCGGAAGTCGCGCACGAAGCGATTGCCGGTTTGAACTTCACGCATCACGTCGCCCAGGCGCTCGATGCCGGCAAGCTGTTCCACATCGATTTGAACGACCAGGTCCCGGGCCGGTATGACCAGGATTTCCGTTTCGGTGCCGCGGATATCAAGCAGGCCTTCTTCCTGGTCATGCTGCTGACCGACCACGGCTACAACGGCTCGCTGCACTTTGACGCTCACGCATATCGCAGCGAAGACTACGAAGGCGTGAAGGATTTCGCCCGCGGCTGCATCCGCACCTACATGATCCTCAAGGACAAAGTTGCCCGCTGGAACGCGGATAAGGAAATCAAGGCACTGCGTGCGCAGATCAATATCGCCGATGAGAAGCTTGAATCGCTCTATTCGAACTACTCAGCCGATGCCGTCAAGGCGTTGAAGTCGATGAAGTTTGATCGTCCCAAGCTCGGCGCCCGCGGGCTTCCGTATGAAAAGCTCGATCAGCTGACGATGGAAATCCTGATGGGCGTGCGGTAAACCGCCTCACGCCGCACGTTTTTCGCGACGTAAACGCTCCTGAAGAAACGCAAGCACAGCAGCCTCTTCCGGCTTCAACCGGGAGAGGTTTTTCATTTCTGCCTTGGCACGCTGCTCGAGCGTGCGAATCAGCGAGCCGTCGAGATACGCATCGAGCACTTCCGGATGGATGTAGCACTTGCGGCAGACGCTGGCGGTGTTGCCCAGCTTCTTCGAGACGGATTCGACCGCGCGCAGAACGTTGCGCTTCGCCTGTGCCGTGGAATCGAAAGCTTCCACTTCCTGCAACGCCTGGGCGGCCAGCACGGTGCCCGCCCACGTGCGAAAATCTTTCGCCGTGAAGTCATCGCCCGCAATTTCCTTGAGGTAGGCGTTCACGTCCGAGCTTGTGACATCCGACCATGAGCCATCGTCGTTGAGATAGGCAAACAGTTCCTGGTCGGGAAGCTCCTGGCATTCCCGGACGATGCGGGCGAGGCGGGCGTCGTGCAATTCCAAGTCATGCTGGACGCCCGATTTCCCTGCGAACCGAAAGACAACGGTGCTGCCGCGGATCTCGGCATGATGATCACGCATCGTGGTGAGGCCGTAATGATTGTTGGTGCGTGCGTATTCGTCGTTGCCGACGCGGATGAGCGTCTTCTCTAACAGCTGTACGATGGCCGCAAGAACTTTCTCGCGCGGCAGGCCGGGCAATCTTAAGTGTCGAGCCGTAATGCGCCGGATCTGCGGCAACAGCTTTCCGAAGGCGATCATGCGGTCGAACTTGGTGAGATCGCGAACGCGTCGCCAGTGGGGATGGTAGCGATATTGTTTGCGGCCGCGGGCGTCGCTGCCGGTAGCCTGGATGTGGCCTTGAGGGTGCGGGGAAATCCAGACGTTGGTCCACGCAGGAGGGATCGTGAGCGATTTAATGCGTGCGAGTGTCGCCTGATCCCTGACAACCTGTCCGGCAGGGGAGCGATACGTGAATGACTTGCCGTGTCTTTCGCGGCTGATACCCGCGGCGCGATCGGATACCCATCGCAAACCCGCGGCAGTCGCAAACATTTTCGGATCTGGAAGCGCATTCTTCTGCGCGGCGAGCCGCAGGGCCCGTGGGGCGGGCGCGGCAGGGTTAAGCGTGCTTGTTCCTTTTTGACGCATGCCCGATACATCGCAATTGCCGTGCCCGTCCGTTGGCGCTTTGCACGGCGTGCTGTAAGGTGACGCGCATCACGCGAAAACCAACATGGAAAGGGTCCCATGGGACGCTCCGACGCCTACGAACGTTTCCAGAAAAGCATGGTCATCGGGTTCGACCAGTGGCACGATGGGATTGGCTACGACCTGGATGCCTTTCGTGCGATGAGGGCGGAGGAGCAGGCGGAAGTGGTGAAGTCACTAAAGGCGCGGGGCCCGAATCACGATTGGCGAGATATCGAGGTGTTTGAGCTGGCAGATTCCCTTGCCGCGCCACCAAAGATGAAGAAAGACCCAAAAAAGAAGGCTGAGGGGAAACGGCCAATAAGGAAGGAGGCGGCCGAGAAGCCGGTTGTGCAGGACACCTGGTCACCGGCATCGCGCGTGCCTGCCCCGAAAACATCGAAAGATGCGCGCGATGCGTTACGGAAAGCACTGAAGGCGAGCAAGGTCGAGACGCGGTTGCATGCGGCAGTGGCGTTGCGCGATCTGGGCGACATGCCGGACTTTGTTGCGTTCCTGGCGGAGCAGCTCGCCCATGTCGGCAGCTACAACGGGCTTTCGTACTCGCTGGGTCTGATTGAGGAGAGCTCGCCGAAAATTCGCGATGCCCTCTTACGCGGCGCGCGGGATCGGCCTGAAGTCGCGCCGCACTTCGCGGCAAAGCTTTGCCAGCTTGCCGGCAGGGCCAAGACGGATTTCGACTGGGAAATGCGGGCGTTTTTTCTGCGATTTGGGGAACACAGCCCCGCGGAGGATCGCGCGAAGGCGTACAAGGAGCTTCTCAACATGATCAGTGCGAAAGATCCGCGTTGAAACGGCACTGCGCGGAAGCGGTTACTGAAATTTGAGGCTTGCAATTTAAGCACAAAGAGCACGAAGGGGGGGTGAAGAACACGAAGTAGTTGCTTTGTGTCCTTCACCCCCCTTTGTGTTCTTCGTGTTTAAAGATTGCGCTCCCCGCCAGACCGGTGCATCGCACAAAGCTTACGCGACCCGCTTCTGCTCTCGCTTGAACGCTTCCATGATGGCGGCGAGCATCGGGCCAAACTTCTTCTCTAGCTCCGCACAGCGCGTGTAGTTCTGCAGTTCCACGCCTTTCCGCTCGCTGCGGATCAGGCCAGCCTCGCGAAGGACCTTGAAATGCTGTGAGAGCGTTGACTTGGGCAGTTCGGTCTTGCCAAACTTCAGAAAGGCGGAACAGTTCTTCGAGCACTCCGCACCCGCAAGCTCCATCAGGATGCGGACACGCACGGGATCGGACAGGGCGTAGAGAATCCCCTGCACGGTAACTTCATCGATGGATGGGTGATAGAGCGGTCTCATGACATTTTTATTATAGCCGGATTTGACTCCACATTCCATTAGTTCTAAACTACTGAACAATTGAACGATGGACTTACTTAAGGAGCTCGACATGGGAAAACTCAACGGAAAAGTGGCACTGATCACCGGCGGCAACAGCGGGATGGGCCTTGAAACCGCCAAGCTCTTCGCCCAGGAAGGGGCCAAAGTGGTCATCACAGGCCGCCGCCAAAAGGAGCTCGATGAAGCCGTCAAATATGTCGGCCCAAACGCGATTGGCGTGCAGGGGGATGTCGCCAAGCTTGTCGACCTCGACCGGCTTTTTGGCGTGATCCGCCAGAAGTTTGACCGCCTGGACATCGTCTTCGCCAATGCCGGCTATGGCGTGCTGAATCCGATCGGGAACGTGACGGAAGAAGAATTCGATTCCCAATTTGCCGTGAATGTCAAAGGGCTCTACTTCACAGTGCAGAAGGCCCTCCCGCTGCTCCGTGATGGCAGCTCGATCATCCTGAATGCGTCGATCGCCGGCAGCAAGGGGATGGAGAATTTCAGCGTGTATAGCGCCACCAAGGCTGCAGTTCGTTCCTTCGCCCGCACGCTCACCAGTGATCTTAAGGGCCGCAAGATTCGCGTAAACACGCTGAGCCCAGGGCCGATCGATACGCCAATCCTGAGCAAAGCCGGACTGACGGAAGAGCAAGCGAATGGTTGGAAAGAGAGCCTGAAGGCCGCGGTGCCGCTGGGACGCATCGGTCGCTCAGAAGAAATCGCAACGGCAGCTCTTTTTCTCGCCTCCGACGACAGCAGCTTCATCACCGGCATCGAATTAACCGTAGACGGCGGCATGGCTCAGATCTAAGCGCCATTAAGCATACAACAGCATTTACTCCCGCGACGCGGCGATGTCATACGTGTCAGGCATCCCGCGTCCGGAGTATTTTTGCGGCCTCACGTGTGATCATGTCCGTGACCCGCGTCCGCCTTCATGCGATCGAAGTGCTGCTTCAGCAGATCCTCGCCAAAATCATTCGCGGCATCTCGCCACACAGAGTGAATGTGGTTAGCCCCGTTCTGCGTGTTGTCGAACTCCACCAGAAACGTCGGCCCGTGTATGCGATAATAATGTCCCTGTCCCGGCTCCAGGCCGCCGGCCCAGCCGAAACGAATCTTGTTGAAGTCCGCGTCGGCAATCTTTTTAAGATCCTGATCCGCGATTTCCGGCCGCATGCGATAGGCGTAATTCTCCACCAGCGTCATCAGCAGTTTTTTCTGGGCGGCCGTCATGTCCGCCGCAGCAATGCCGACGGGCGCACCCGGATTCGCCTTGCGGGAGTTGCTGGTCACGATGTCGTTGGGCGCCTGTGCCGTGTAGATGGCGACTTTGCGCTGGTCGTCGGTCATTGATTTGATCAGCTCGCGGCCTAGGTCCTCTTCTGCCGCCAGCACGCGCAGGCCTGCACGCGGCCCTTGGCGCACTTCCGCGGGATTCGTCCCAAAGAAAACCGGCCCGCCCGCAGCACGTCCATTAACGATCGTGATGTTCATCGACACATGATGCCCTTCAAACCGCCAGCCCCACGTCGTCTTTTCCCCCGGCGTGCCAAACACCGAAAAGGCATAGTTGTTCGGATCGCGGTTCTGCCCGCCGGGTGCTTCCATCTCCTTCAGGATGGCATCGAGGCTCATGATCCCTTCCACCTGCTGATAGCCGCGATTGGAGAGCGCACTTGAGAGAAACGCATGCGCCAGGTGCTGCTGTGCCGAGTTCATGTCGTTCCAAGTGATCCCTTTGCGCGTGCGCGGGATGAAGTGCCAGTTGAACCGCTCTTCATCATCAAAGGGAAACGAGCACTTCGCTTTCAGCTCCGGCGAAAGCGATGCCCAGAAATTCAACGCCGCCTGCGCCATCTCTTTGGTCGCACGCTCCATCGCGGCATCGCCCTGCGGAACCGTCGGTGTCCCTTCCACCACGGCCACGTTGTGTAACATCTCCTCAAGATCATCCATCCCATCGTGTCGACGCTGCACGTGATCGTGGTCGTGCGCATGCTGCGCGTCCTGACAGCCGGGCATGAATGCTGCGAGCGTTCCGCTCAAGGATGCAACAAAGAAAAGATGTCTCATGTTCATGGAAACTCCCTCTGACAAGTCGCGTGAAAGATGTGCGAACGCCCTTCGTACTTCGCGGTGATGAAACGCTCACAACTGTAACGATGTCATCACGCAAAGATTGCCCAGGCGCCTCCCGACTCGCATGATCCCGCCCCATCGCTACAATACGCCGATGGTCAACGAGAATCGGCGGTTTTGGTTTACTCTCCTCTTCATTTGCCTCTTCGCGCCCTTCGCGGTGCTGCTGGTGATTAGCCTGGTGCATTCGCCGACGGTGCCGCCGGCAGCGACGAATCCGCAGCCCTCTTCCCCGCTGGCGGCGAGCTCTGCGCCGGGCGGCGTTACGGGACCCGCCGCGACGGCATCCCGCGCCAATGCACCCATCCTTGCCGGCGGAAATGGAAAGCAGATCTGGATAGCGCTCCCACTGATGGACGGCACCACGCCCGGCTTCCAGCTTTTCAATCGTGCCTCCAACAGCACGGGATGGCGCCTCGCCGCCCAGCGCGGCACCACCTTCCTCAACAGGATTGGTATTCCGCGGGCGATGGTTGTCGAACGCGGGAACACGGGTGGGTTGCCCACGATCATCGGTGAGCAGGGGGCCGTCGAGGAATTCTCGCTGGAAGATGCCGCCCCGCGTGCGCTTCTCCCGCCGGACCATGCGATCAAGGCCGTTGCCGGAGCGCCCAATCAGCTGTTTGCCGTTACGTTTGGCTTTCCCGTCGCGGGCACGGCAAAGCCATTCGATCCGCTGCCGCCGACGTTTTCCGCCCAGGCCGCGCCCAGCTCACAACTGGCCGAAGTCACCGGCATGAACACAACCACCATTCCCGCCACCGCCACCGCGCCGGTAACAACGCAGGCCGCCACCGAGATGGCGCCCGCCGCTGGGCCGCAGCGGTTGTTCAGCGTCTATTGGTTCCCGCCCAGCAACCTTGGCTCTTCGACGGCCAGTGCCCCCGCGGAAACGTCACCGCGGGCGACGCCCACAGCAGGGGCCTGGTGCTATCTGCCGCCGCTGGGCGACCCCATCGATCACAAATCCGTCCCTGCCGAGAACGCCCTGATGGCGCTGGCGGAGCAGGATGGGACGCTGGTCTTCATGTGGGTCGATACGGAAGCCCGCCAACTGGCGGTGCGCACGCTGAAGTATGCCGACCCGGCCGCGACCTGGTCGGAGCCGATTCGCTCGGCACTTCCGGAAGAAGTCAACGCGACGCGGCTCTGGCTGGTGACCGTCGACAAGACGTTCTACCTGATGTGGCCGGTGCCCACCGGCAAGTCCGTGGAATTACATGGGGGATGGATCGATCTGCGCCCCGGCGACGCGATGGGGAAGCTCCTCTCGCGCAATATGCTCCCCGCAATGCCGTTGGGCGATATCGCCGCGGGCGCGTCCCTTGCCGACGACATTGCCCTGGCGCCAACGGAGAATTCGCTCCTGGTAATCGTTGCGCTGAAGGACAACGCCCTGAAATCCCTGCTCTTCAGCAGCCAGGGCGTCCTGCTCGCGGGGCCCGATCCGGTGGAGCCGCGCTCGCCGCGCCGCGAAGTCCAGATCGGCCAGAGCATCGCCATGATCTTCATGGCACTCATGCTGGCGCTCTCCCTCTGGCAGTGGCGGCAGAAAGCCACGCCCCTCGCGTTGCCAAAGGGCCTCGTCGTTGCTCCGCTCCACCTCCGCGCGGGCGCGCTCTTCATCGACCTGCTCGCGCCGTATCTCGTGATCCTGCTTTTTTTCGGCGGATTCAAGGATGGCCCGCTGTCACTGTTTTATGACTGGGTAGGGGCCTTTGAACGGCCTGAAGAGCTGACGCATGCGGAAGGATTGTTCGCTTACCTGGTCCTGTTTTTCGTGCACACGACCGCTGGAGAAATTTACGGCGGCAAGACCTTGGGCAAAATGTTCATGGGCCTTCGCGTGGTGCTGCTCGATGGCAACCCCGCCAAACCCGGCCCCATCATCGCCCGCAATCTCCTCCGCATCCCCGAGCTCCTCCTGATGCTCGGCCCCCTCTACGTCGCCATCTCCGACCGCCGCCAGCGGCTGGGCGACCTCGTCGCGAAAACGCTGGTGGTGGCAACGGATGAGGAAGGTGCGGAGCAGAAGAAGGAATCCGGCAAGTAGCGTTTACGGCCAATCCGAGCCGCGACCGTAAGGGAGCGGTAAACCTGCCGTGGCCGCGGCAGCGGCACACGCCCTTAGCCCACGACAAGGTCGCCACGGCGACCGCAGGACTAATTCCCAGCCGGCCGCGTTGCCGCTTCTGCCTTCTGCTGGTTATCGATGATGATCTTGTACGCTCCCTCTTCCAGGCCCAACTCGATTTCATATCCCTTGGGGTCGATGTAGGGATTCGTGGGGCTGCCGGCTTTGAGTTTGGCGTATTTCTCGGCCATGCCGTGCATGGCGGGGTGGGAGCCGAGGACGACGTCGGCCTTAATTTCGTGCATCGCTTTGAAGCCGCGGGCGTATTCTTCGCCCAGCGGCGTCAGTTTGCCGCCGGACCACATGCGCGTCGTGTCGCTGTTGATCCCCATGCTGCCGATGATCACGATGTCGTGCGTCTTCCCATCCTCTTGAACTTTCATCGTCCAGGTCGTGCAGCCATGCGTGTGTCCGGGCGTGAGATGCGCGACCAGCGTCGCGTCACCAAGTTTGACTTCATCCATATGCTTCAGCACCTCGTATTTCGGCCGCGGCTTGCCGCTGGGCGTACGCATCGTCTGCAGGGCCGGGATGTCCTCTGCCATGGCATAAGCCTTGGCGCCGGTCATCTCGACGACCATGGCATCGGCTTCCTGGTGGTCGCCATGGGCGTGGCTGCCCAGCAGAATCTTGATGTCGGAGAACTTGAAGCCGAGCTTCTCGACGGAGTCCTTGATGAGCGGGACGTTCGATTCGTAGGTGGAGTCGATCAGGATATTCCCTTCCTTGGTGACCACGAGGAAGGAGGCGAGGGAACCGGTACCGACGTAGTAGACATTGCCGACGATCTTGTGCGGGGGAAATTGCGTGCGTTGCTCTTCGGTGGAACCGATATTGCGACGGAAGAGCTCACCGGCCGTCCAGACGCGCGGTGCACTCTGCGCCCCTGCGGCAGGTGCCGAGGAGGGCGCGGGCTGCGCAAGCAGATACGTCGCCGCGGCAGAAAGACTCAACAACACGCCTGCAAGAACCGTCGCTTCTTTACGCATGCTCGCTCCCTATATGTCGCCAAACCTGAGAAATGAGCCCCCATTATGCCACGAACCTTTACCCACGTAAAAGACCAGCGGCGCAGCTGCGCATGGAGTACAGGCTTAAGCCTGGCATAGCCGCAGCGGCGAGAAAAGGGGCGTCCTGCTCCTAGGACCGTCCCCAGCCCTGGTGTTCCCGCACCCGCTTGCGCTTTAGCGCCATCCACGCAAGGACTCCCCCAAAAGAAAAGGCCCGCAGCACTAAAATGCTCGCGGGCCCTTCGATTGTGGGGAGATCGGATAAAGGGCTCAGCTGCCCAGCAACTTCGGGCTGGTGCGACGTCCCTGACCGGCATACCGGTAGAACGTGCGGTAGTTTTCCTTGAAGTAGCCGGAGTTGTTCGTCTGCACCGCATTGAGCACGAAGCCCAGCAGGTTCGAGTGAACGCTACGGAGCTGGTCGCGGACGCGGGAGACCGTGCCACGGCTGACTTCGTCCGCACGGACCACCGAGACTACGCCATCGACGCGTGCCGCCAGGGCCAGCGAGTCGGAAACGAGGTTGAGCGGCGCGCCGTCGAAGATGACCATGTCATAGCGGCTCTTGAGGCGGTCCATCAGGTCGCGGAAGGCTTTGCTTTCGAACATTTCGGATGAAGCGCCGCCCAGGTCGCTGCCGGCGCCCATCAGGTGGAGCTTCGGCAGGCTGGGGTGGGCGGAAATGCAGTCTTCGAGCGTGTCCAAGTCGGCAAGCGCGTTGGCCAGCCCTATTGCTGGGACATCCGTGAAAATCCGATTGATCCCCGGACGGTAGAAATTCGCATCTACGAGCAATACCCGCATTTCGTTAAGGGCCATGGCTGCTGCGATGTTGCAGGCGACCGTCGTCGCGCCTCCGCCAGGCGTGATGGATGCCACCAGCAGCGTATTGGCTGGATTGTGGGCTGTTTGCGCCATGATGTGGCTGCGAATCTGTCTGAACGCTTCGGCGACCATGGATCCAGGCGATGTGAGTATGGCTGTCTCCACGTCGCCACCCAGTGTGCGATCGTCGCTCTCATCGGGTACGAAGCCCAGGAGTGTGAGCTGAAGCGTGCGTGTGATGTCCCGCGGCGTGCGCACCCGCGTATCAGAAAGGAACAAGATATACGCGAGAAGACCAGACAAGCCCAGGCCGGCCATCGTGCCGAGCGGAATATAGGTATACCAGCGGGGAGAGGAGCGGACATCCGGCTTCATGGCCGCGGCAAGCACTTGGATGCGTTGATCGTTTCCGCCATTGAGCTGTTCGAGGCGGTATTCCCGGTCGAAATCGGAGAACAACTGTTCCTTGGCCTTTAGCTGGTCGGAACGCTGCTGGTAGTCCATAAGCTTTTCGCCGATACGCAGGACGGTTTCGCTGGTCTGCGACCGCTCCTTTTCGGCGTCGACTTTGAGGGCCCGCTGCGAATTGGCGTCGTCGACGGCGCGTGTCAGCATGCGTTCGGCGGCTTCCCAGCGCAGGCGGTTGCGTTCCACTTTTCTCTGGTCGGCGATGGACTTGAGACGGTCGTCGATTTCCTTCAGACGGGCACGCGATGGGGCGGCTTTGCCGAGCTCAACATTCTGTTCCTGCAGCCAGGAGAGCCGCTGATTGTCGAGCCAGCGGAGGGTCGGGTCATTCTCGATCTGCAATTCGGTATCGGGGGTCAGTTTCAGAACCTGTTCTGCATCGACACCTTCGACCTTTTGGGGGTCGAGTTTCTCATTGTTGCTGTTGCTGTCAGTAAATTTTTCCAGCAACTTCTTGATGGTGGTCAGCTGCGAATCGGCAAGCACCGACAGCGACGTGACGCGGATGGATTCCTCAGTACGCTGCTGCAGGGCGCTCTTTTCCACTTCATAACGGGTACGCTGCACGTCGACTTCATTAACTTTTGCCCAGGAAGCCAGCGACTCCCTTTCTGAGTTGAACGCGGCTTCGGCTTTGGTTCTGGCGTCACCAAGGATACGCAGACGCTGATTCTTCTGGCCGGAGTCATCACTCCGGAGGTAATTCTCATAAGTTTCCTGCGCGGCCTTCACCAGCGTAAAGGATTCAAACGGATCCTTTGCCGTCATCGTGATTTCAAAGACACCGGCGTTGACCCTGGGCACGATGCGCAGATCACGCTTGAGGGAAGTCATGACATCCTTCTTGTTGTCGCGTAACCATCCCGACTCGCCGTTGCCTGAGGTATTGGGATCGGAAGGGTCCGTATGGAATGCGGGGCTGTGCAGCACTTCTTCGAGAAATGCGTCCTGCTGGAACAAGACCTGCTGCTGGTGAATGAGCAAAGCGACTTCTTCTGAATTCTGGCCGAAGTCAAAGTTCATTTCCCTGCCGACCTGCTGACGCTTGGGCATGATGCGGTAGGGAACACTTGCGGTATATCGCGGCTCATATCGGACCGTGTAGAGGAACAGACCGGTTCCAATGAGCGCGCCGGCGATCGTTCCCAGCGTCAAGAGCAGGGCGAAGCGGCGCAGCAGCACAAGCATTTCTGCGCCTTCGGGCGCTTGAGCGGTGCGGGGTGCCGCGATTGGAAGATTCGGTTGATTCATAACGACCTCGACGTTTTAGTATCCGTGTAGTGTATCGTCTCGATAAGTATGTCAGGAAAGCGGACATTCGAATTATCGGTACGCTATTTTCTCAAATGCGTTATTTCTCCGCGACACCTTTGCTAACGCGGGTGTAAATCGTCTGTAGCTCCGGCAGAATCGGATCGCGGGCGGCCGTTGCCAGTTTGACACCATCCTTGGCGAACCTCAAGGCTTGAGCAGGATCTCCCGTGGCACCTCGCTTGTCATAGGCCATCGCCAGATGCAGATAAATCGACGGAACCGGCTGAAGTTTGGCTGCCGCCTCGAGCGTGGAAATCGCTTTATCCAGGTCCTCGCGGTTCCCTTTACGGTACTGCGCATAACCCAGCGTGTCTTGCACGGAGGGCATCAATTTAAACACGTTTGCGGCGTTGGACTTGGTCATCAGAATGTTCACCGCCTGCTGAGCGAGTTTGATCGCCTCCGTGGGGTTGTTCAGGTTTTCGGCCAGCATAAAGGCATAGTTGTTTAGCGACTGCACATCCTCCGGTGAGTCCTTGATGATTGTCTTGAACTCCTCGGCAGCGGCTTCATACCGCTTGTTCTGCATGTTCACGACAGCACGCAGCCGCAACACCTTCGGGAGAAGCACGCTATCGGCCGCGGGCGTCGCAAGATCTTTCATCGCGGCATCCGCATCCGCCGGCCTATTGGCTTCGAGAAGGTTCTGCACATAGGCAATACGGGCGATTGTCTCGGATGGATCGGCCGCCATCCGCTGGCGAAGGATTTCACTGACCACGTCGCTCTTGATGGGGGCGGGCTCTCTGGTGTCCGTCAGTTCTGAAAGGACGTTCAGGTAGACGGAATAGTCCTGCTTTTGCCGGGCGTAGTTCATGCTCAGGGCGAACGCGCGATCGACATCGCGTGCCCCTTCGGTATCCCGCTTGAGCTGGTAAAAGGCCTTTGCGCGCTTGACGTAGAGAGACGCGTTTTCCGGGTGGGTGTTGAGAAACTCCTGCACGGCCGGGATATTGAAAAGTTCCGTCGCGCGATCCACCGTTTCAGCCCAGGAGGAGTTGGTCAGCAGGCAGGTCAGATAGAGCTGCTGGATGCTGAGATCTCCCTTGTAATTGGCATCACGTTCAAAGATCCGCTGGTAGTACGACAGGGCCAGCCGCGCGTCGCCGTCGATCATCAGCATCTGGGCGTACTTGAGCGTCCAGTAATCGGCGGGGAACTTGCTGCGCGATTCGGTAATGTGATCGACGAGCCGATCCTTCAAACGCATACGCCGGATGTTGTCGACAAATTCGATCCCGCCCTCCGCCGGCAGATTCTTTTCCATCTTGAACAGGTCCAGAAGGAACTCGGCATACTGAATGCGAATCGTCGGCATATCGGGGTTGCTCTTGATCGCTTCGGTAAACTCAAGTGCCGCTTCTCCATAACGCTGCGTCTGCAGGTAGATACCCGCAAGCTGCATGCGAACATTCAAGGCATCGGGCTTGACAGAACGGGCCGTGACAAGGTCACGCACGGCGTCATCGAATTTATTCTGGGCAGCATACACCATGCCGCGATAGTAGAGTGCTTCGGTATTGTTTGGGTTGGCGCCAAGCACGGTGTTCAATTCCTGAAGGGCAAGGTCGTATTTCTGCTTCTGCCAGGCCCCAAACGCACGGAGCACGCGGGCCTGGGCGTCCTTGGAGTCTTCAGCAATCAATTTATCAAGGCGATCATTGGCGGCCTTGGTCAACGTGTCCGAGCCTTCGCGCAACTGCGATTCGATCAGACGGCGCACAACGGCGGTCTTTGACGCGGGCGCGGTCGACTTATTCAGAATCTTCTCGTAAACGCCGGCGGCGTCGGCAAAACGATTCAGCTCAAAATACATATCGCCAAGATGCCGCTCGGCAATGTCTGTCTCCTTGGGCTCGCGCTTGATCGCTTCATTATACGAATCAACGGCGGCATTCTGCATTTTGGCGCGGTATGTCTCGTCGCCCTGCAGCCCGGCCTTGTGGGCGAAATCACCCTGGACCAGGTAAGCGCGAAACTGCATCAGTGGATCGGGATCGGCAAGGAAGGGTGCATAAAGTGCCAGAGACTGCTGGTGAACCAGAGCGTAGTCCTGCGTTTTAATTTCCAGGTAGAGGTTTGCCAGCTTGTCGGCGACATTGAGGTCCTTGCCGTGCAGCTTGTGCGCCTCTTCCATCATCTGGATCGCCTTCACGAGCTGGTTCTGATCCTCCGTGCGGGCATAGAGCGACGCCAGGCGCATGATATTGTCCAGATCGTCAGGGTCGCGCTTCAGGATCGCCAGTCGCTGTTCGATCGCTGGACGCAGGTTGTCCTTGAACAATTCATCCTGGTAGACGGCGAAGGCGCGATTGTAAGGCGAAAGGTTCAGCCCTGTGCGGACGAGGCCTCGCGCTTCCTCAAAGCTTGATGCATCGCCGCGAATCATTAGGAGCTCGATCGTGTTGTAAAGCGCGGTCATGTTGTTGGGGGCGAGCTTCACGGCTTCGCGGAACTCGTCGAGTGCCGCGGCAAAATTCTGCTGGCGGATATAGGCCTGACCCAGATAAATGCGGCCAAGGGCGTAGTCCGGACGCATCGAGACGGCTTGAACGAGGAGGGGAAGACCGTCCTTATTCCCGGTCTTGGCCATCAGTAAACGGCCCTGATAAAAGCGGCCCCCGGTGCCGTCGAGGTTGAGCTTTTCCGCCTGGACGGCGTAACCTTGTGCCATATCATAATAGTCGGACTTTTTGGCATCATCCGTGCTTGCCGCTGCCGCCACTGCGAGATTGAAAGAACGCTCGATCACTTCCTGCTGCCGGTCACGATCGGGCTTAGCGTCCAGCGTCTTTGCCGCCTCCCCCATCGCGCTTAGGGATTTATCGAACTCCTTTTGTTGATAGTAATACCGTGCGAAGGCAAGCTGCCTGTAGTACAGATCCTCGATGGCATTGATTATGGCCGTCTGAACCTGAGGATCGGATAGATCGCCCTCGTGGGATAGCTGAAGGGCCGCCTGCTTGAATCCCGGCTTGTCGGGAAATTTCGTTACCGCTTCATCCGCAAGCCTCTTTGCGGCCTCCTTGTTTTCCTTCTGTCCAAGCTGCGCATAGGCTGCGATGGCAATCGAATAGGCCTGCTGCCGCTCGGTGTCGGTGGCCTTTGACGCAGTTGCAAGAACGCTTTCCGCATCGCGGGCGGCGGTCTGATAATCACCGTCGTTGAGTTCCAACTGCGCCAGCACAAGGGTGGTGGAGGCGCCGCGCTCGCGCATCATGGCTCCGGCCACGCTGCTACCGACATCTCTGGTACCTGCGCTGACGCGGAGGTAAAGTGTCTGGACATCATTGAAGAACGCCTCTCCGAGCGCTTCTTCATTTTCATAGTGGCCGCTGGACTTGCCGTCGACAAGGATTTCGTCGCCACGCAGTTTTTCCAGCGTGAAACGGGCGTCTTCAACCCTTCCGACCTGCATGAGCAATTGGGCGCGACGGAACGCAGTCCCGATATCGCCGCGAATGCGCAGAGCCTTCTCGACATAGTCCAAGGCCTGTCCCAGCTGCTCTCTGGCATTTGCCTCGGCGAGCAAAAGATCCACGTTGCGAAGGCGCATCTGAAGCCCCGGCTGGTTCAACCCGGCTTCAGCCGCGTGCAGTGTCTTAACTGCCTGAGGAACGTCACCATTGAGCAGTTGCGCGCGTCCGTCCAGCATCAGGAGGATGCCCTTGATGACATTTTCCTTTCTCATGACGTCTGTGAAGTCTCCCGCCGCCTTCATGCGGGCCTTTCCCTCGACCGTGGCGGGACCAACCTGCTGGGCGACGTCCAGGTTGAGCCACGCAAGGTTTTCGAGCGCCTGCAACTGAATCTGGCGGTTGATGTCCGCCTGGGGTCCCGAACCGATCTGGGGATGGCTGCGAACCGCTTCGTACTGCTTAATCGCTTCTTCCGCGTTACCCATGCTTCGGTAGAAGTCCGCCAGGAGCTTGTAGCCATCCGGAGCATCCGGATCGTCCTTGATCAGCTGCTGCAGGACATCGACGCCTTTATCACTCTGTTTGGCAATCAAACAGAGGTTCGCGTATTTGGCGGCGATCTCCTTGCGCTGCTTCTTACTGGCCTCGTCGGTTTTCGCGGCATAGGCGTCGTAGACGCCTTTATACATGGAGAGCAGGTCAGTGAGCGGGCCCTTGTCCTTGCCGCGGGATTCGGCATATTTTTCCTGGAGAATGTTGGCCAACACGTCCGCAACGTCGGCGTTCTTTTCGACATTGCTGAGATAGTTGCGAAGTCGCGATTCAACGCCGTCAACACCCTTCTCGCTGTGATATTTTTCGACCGTCTCTTTCCATTTGTTTTTCGCATCCTCCGTCGCGTCTGGCTTCGGGGGCACGCGGGGGTTCACACTCGTCTTAATAAGGTCCAGGCGGGCACGGCCCCAGTCAATTTCGGCGCGGACCGCCACCGCAAGGGCAAGATTGGGTTGGAGTTTGTCCGCCTCATCCAGGTATTTGCTTTCGATTTCGTTGAGTGTTTCCAGGCTGGGGGTATCACTCTGTGCGGCCTGCACGAACTGGATTTTGGCGAGGTAGGCCATCGCCTTTGCCGAGGGCTCCAGTTTGTTCATCTGTTCGGCAAGTCTCTTCAATTCCTTGGTATCGCCGAACTGGTACTGTGCCGTCAATTCATACATTTCGTCCATCAGCTGCTCGGTCAGCTTCTTGTTGAAGGGGTTTTCGCGCAGGGCCGCGTTTCTGAGACCCCGGCTCAACTGGTAGTAGCTGACGGCTTCGTTTGCGGTGGTGGCTTTGTCTGAGATTTTCTCGCAAAGGTCGGCAGCTCGCTGGTACCACACGTCCGCGCCGGGAATGTGTCCCTGGGCCATCTTATCGGCGGCTCGCTGGTAACTATCTGCGGCTGCTTTCAGGTCACCGGCTTTCTCCTGCGCATCGGCGCGAGCGAGGATGACTTCCGGGTTGCGGTCGCGATACATGCGCAGCAGTTTGGGTCCGGCGATCACAGAGCCTGCGACGCCTACCACCCCCACCATTCCCAGTGAGAGTGCGACGACAAACTTTTTATTGACTCGACGTGCCATGGTTCCTGCCTTCTATTTCACGGGTTCGTTCTGGGTCAGAATTGCCGGGTCGGGGAGGCATTCCTCGACGGCCGGCACAGCTTCGCGCACGAAGTCGGAAACAATCCGCTTGGCGTCTTCCTGGGTGCAGCTCAGGACGGTTTCCAGCAGAGTCCCGTCTGGCGCTGGAACGCGCTCGAGGGGGGTGATCTCAATCTTGGCGTGGTAGGCGTATTTGAAGGTGGCCTTCCAGAAGTGACTCGTCACTTCCTGCGGGCTTGCCACGTAATCCCCGTTGACGTGAAACACGTACGCCACGTTGCTGTAGACGGGTTCTCCACGGGCGTTGGTCGTAGGCTGGCCGGGCAGTGGACGGAAGCTGATCATGCGCATGCGCAGGGTCTGCATGGTGCCATCGCGACGCCGCACATTTTCAACGTCAAACACGGTGCGGGAGCCGGGTACTTCCTCGCGGCCGGTACCTTTCCAGCATTGTTCAGGCACGTGAGGTGTGCTGGTGCCTGTGGGGTAGTAGTTGACGTTGAGGGTGAGTACCGCCCCGGGACTGGTTGCGGAGAGCGATCGATCCTCAAATTGCCGGATGAGGTATTTGTCGGTGCCGAGCGTGTCAATCGTCTCGGGATCGAGCACTTCATCGGTCTTGGTGGAGACGTAGCGGGCCGGTTGACCCAGCGAGCGTTTCATTGCGGGTAATTCGAGTGCGAGCGATGCCGGCGGCTTATCGAAGGTGGCGTGCATCGCAGCTTCAAGACCGCGGAGCGTTAGGATGCCGCCGGCGAGAAATGCTGCCGCGATCATCGCGCGGATTGCTGCATGGCGGACGATGGAACGATCGGCAGGGGAAGTCGAGTTGATCGAATCGGATTTCGGAGTGATCTCGCTCATGCCGCGGCTCCCTCTGTGCCTTCGGGCACGTCCACGAAAAGGCGGTCCAAGATCCACGCAAGCCCCAGCTGCATGAGGAGGGCAGGAATCAGCATCGCGACAAAACCGATGTATTCATGCTGATTTCCCGTTGCCAACGATGGATCGACCTTTACTGCCAGGACGCCAATAAGCGTCACACGAAATGCGTTGCAGATGATCGCGATGGGCAGGGCGCAGAGGGCCAGCGTCAGTTTCTGCCAGGTCGGCCGCTGCGTGGAATAGGCCAGCGCCACGGAAAGTGCGAAAAAGGCAATTAGCATCTTCATGCCGCTGCACGCTTCCGCGACAAACAGCCGTGTGTGACCAGAGCTGAAAATCACGTCGATGACAGTGCCATTGCGAATGCCTTCACCGCCGAAAAGTGGCAACAGCTGGATGCCCAGCTCCGCGGCGATCGCCTGCATGGGCATGGTCATGCGGACATAGAGGGGATCGGGGGGCGGCATGGCGAAGCCGAGGTAGGCGATTGGAAGCCAGAGGACTTTCATGTATTCCCAGCCAAACACAAACAGCGCGATGCCGAAGAGCACGACCATCAGGCTGAGCAGGGACATGGAAGCGACGCCCGTGGCGCGGAACAGGACCTGTCCGCAAACGCCCACCAGTAACATTCCAAGGCCCCACCAGGAGCCTCGCGGCTTGAGCCGGCGAAGCGTGTCCCATTTCACCTGAATAAAGAAGCAGGAGAGCAAAGGTACGATAAAGCCATGGCCCCAGGCCGCCTGGGTCGCCCAGCGTTCCACCAGGCCCAGCAGGTCGTTGGGATAAAACAGGATCACCGCCAGCCCGGCGGCGGCCATACCTATCCAGATCCATTTCCAGGATATTCCGCTGCCAGAAGCGATAGGCGCAGCGGCGATCGCCGTCGCGGCGGTGACGGCGGGCTCGGAATACCGGTAGCGGCTTCCGCGGCGGGGGGCAGGGCTTTCTGTTTCCAACGCCATCTGGATCTTCTCGAAGACAACACAGCAAGACGGTTTATCAATAATCGGCCATTTACCGGCATGTATCCTGTCTGGGCAGGCGGAGGCCGGCGTTTAGGAGGTACGGGCGGGGGGCGTGTTTGGTTTGCGCAACCTGACCACCGACTCTGAATGAATCGGGCGGTATTGCCATTTTGTAAGTGTCTTACAGTAAAACACTTATGTGTAGATCTTGGCTGGAGTTTCTGAGCCAGGCTCTAACCTTTATGGGTTGCTGCTATTGTTGCCGGTGTAGAGGTTCCGGTCATACACATAGCCCCAGCCGTAGCTGGCCCGATAAGCGTTACGCATGACGGCCAGGAATGGGGCGATCATATCAGTTCCGACATTGATCCAATCGTTGGCTTTCAGGTAAATATCCGGCTGCTCCCCGTCAAAAATGCGCTGCAAATCAACCTGGATGGTGACTTCCGTGTTTCCAACCCGGCGAACTAGGTCGCAGCGGCGAGGAATGGCGACTGAATCGAGGCCTCCCGCGGCAGCTAAGGCCATTTTGAGCGTTACTTTGCGGCCCGTCAGCGTGTAAACGCCCGGCCGGCTCACATGGCCGTAGAAGTAGAACTCACCCGGCTCGATGTTGGGGACGTAGATGTAGTCGCCGGGCTGAATCACAATGTTGTAAGAGGTTTCGCCTTCTTTGAGCTTGTTGATGGGAATGCGGATGATTCGCGATGGCAACAGACCTGCAGCCGCCGCAATCGCCTGCTCCTTTGGCATGGAAGGCGTCTGGGGGGAATTCACTTCCACCCACTTGCCGTCCACCCAGATCATTCCCGGCGGGGCGGTCGTGGCGCGATTCAACAGGTCGCTCGGCTGTGTCTCAGGTGCTGGCGGAATCACTGGTCCCTCGGCTGCAGCTGGGCCGGTTCCTGCAACTGGCGTCGTAGTCGGACGCGCGCCGCTGATCGCGGCATCCAGGGGACTAATCGCCTGGGCGATCTGCCTGTCGCCCTCAGCAGGTTGGTCGGAAAGTGTCAGCACTTCCTTAGGGTTAGGGAGAGGACGCAGGAACTTCGGCGTGGCAACGTCCGCGGTCGGTGGCGCAACGCGCGGTGCCGGCTCGACCGAGGACCGCAGGCGGTCAATCGCATTGAGCGGATTGGTCGCGGGCGGGGTAGAGGGGGGCACCGTGGGAGGAAGTGCCGGGTCGTTCGGTGTAACGGGTGCCTTTATCACGGCGGCGCCTTTATTGGGGCGGATTACATAGAGGTAATCCATACCCGGCTGCGAACCGCCGGCAACATCGCGGGCCAGTGCCAGCGCATCCAGGAGCCGGAAATCGGTTCCGATGATGTTATAAGTTCCAGGGCCCCCCACTTGGCCGAGCACGTTGAAAATACGGGTGCGGCTCTGAATCAGCTGCACGCTCACCTGAGGGCCGGGAGCGCCGTTTCCTTTGGGAAGCAGAAATCCTTTTTCGACCGCCAGCTGGCCGATTTTTTCTTCAATTTGGGTAGGCGTCAGGCCGGCGACATGAACCTGACCGAGGTTCTGAATGGTGACGTTGCCGACCTCGTTAATCTGGCGTTGATCGCTGAAAGGAACGCCGGGGGTCACAAGTTCAAAGACTGAAATGGCGATGTAGTCGCCTTCGCCGACGACATATTCCTTTTGTTCCACGATCAGGTCGCTGGGGAGGGGATCCGTGGCGCCAATGAAGTGGAGATTGGGCTCTTCCATGCCATCGAGCTGCTCAAGAATGGGCCAGGTCACGGGCTTGGCGATGCCCCAGGGGTTGGCCTTATCGAACCGGCCGACATCGGAAGGGTTCAGGAAGCTGTTACGTAAGTTCAGGTAATCGCCGAGGTTCTTAGCCCAACGGACCGGGTCCTGGCCTTCGGGGATTTTGCCAGATAACAATGAGCATCCACCAAAGGTCATGGCGAAAGACGCCAATGCTGCCATGCTGAGGAGCCTGTGAGTGTTGGGAGACATGAATGCCCTTTCCGCGAGCCGGCGTTGCCACCCGCCAAAGTACCCTGAACCTGTATTCCCCAAATGCGGGAATCCTATTCTCGGTCGGTCAACCGGAGCCGATGCTTAACATGACCGCCGAAGCCAGCCCTCAACCGAGGGCGAGTTTTGGTCAAACATCGGGTGTACGGCATCTTTAGCACCATCGGATTTCCTCACTTCTGAGGTTTTTTTCCGGCTCCCCTGTGGTACGATGCTTTCAGGTCCTGAAAAACAGGCTGCCGCGAGGCGATTCCCCGGCTCCTGGGTACGCCCGCAAACCCCTCCGGCGGCAACTCTCTGTTAAGACAGAGGGACTCCGGGCAAATTGTGCCGATGCCCGCAGGCAGCCGGAAAAATGCTCGATGAATCATTTCTTGTCGGCCTTGGCGTTGTACACATTTCCTGGCGTCTCTTGGAAGCGCAGGTGATCTATGTCAGTCATCGTTTACGGTGCGGGTGGTCAAGCGCGGGTTCTTATTGAGCTCATGGAGCGGGCAGGCATCAGCCCCATTGCCGGTTTCCTGGATGACAATGCCTCGCTCCACGGGACAAAGATCGACGGGATTCCCGTGCTGGGAAACATCGATCGCCTGGCGAACATCTATCGCGTGCATCGCATCAATCGCGCCGTGATCGCCCTGGGAGATAACGCGCTGCGGAAAAGGTTTGCTGACCACGCGCGTTCGCTGGGCATGCGCCTTCCTGTCTTGATTCACCCGCATGCCTACGTCTCACCAACCGCAAAGCTGGGCGATGGCACTGTGGTCATGGCCGGTGCGGTGATCTCGACGCATGTCACCATGGGGGAGATGTGCATCATCAATACGCGGGCATCGATTGACCATGACTGTTACCTTGGCGACTACGTGCACGTGGCGCCGGGGGTCACGCTGGCGGGGAATGTCACGATAGGTAATGGCACGCTGATGGGGGTGGGTTCGTGTGTTGTTCCCGGATTGTGCATTGGCGACGATGCGCTTGTCGGCGCAGGTGCAGTCGTGATCCGTGATATCGCGTCGAACACCACAGTGGTCGGTTGTCCGGCACGCGAGATTCCGCGGAAGATGAAAGCCGCAGTGGTACAGGAAGCCGTGGCTGCGGCGGCTGCAGTTTGATGCAGTGGGACGCGACGTCATCTGTCGTGCGCGTGCCGGCGCTTCTGCTGGCGGCCGGTCTCTCCTCGCGCATGGGCTCGTTCAAACCGGTTCTGGAACTTGGAGGGGAGAAGCTGGTCGTTCGCGTAATCCGCTCGTTATTGGAGAGCGGACGCGTGTCCGAGGTAATCGTTGTAACGGGGCACCAACGCGAGAAGGTCGAGGAAGCGGTGGGGTCGATGGAGCGGGTGTCCTGCGTGTTCAATCCTGATTTTGCAGCGGGAGAAATGGTGTCGAGCGTGCGTGTCGGGCTTGGAACGATTCAGCGGAAGGGTGTGGGCGCCGTCGTTCTTTCTTTTGCCGACCAACCCGCCGTCGCATCGCAGACGGTCACGCGCATTATCGGAATGATGTCACCCGACGCGCCGCTGGTCATCCCGACATTCGGAGGAAAGCGCGGACATCCCTTGCTTTTGTCGCGCGAGCTGTTTGGCGAAATTCTCCAACTGCGGCCCGATGAAACGTTGCGAACCGTGGTGCACAGGCATTTACAGCGCGCCGCACTCATCGAAGTAAACGACGCATCTATTCTTGAAGATCTGGACACGCCGGGAGATTTTGAGCGAATGCGGCGACGTTATGGGAACTGATGGTTCGCGTTCAACAATCTTGATGCTGTTTTTTGCACGCCGCCATTGGTGGGGTATGGTGAGATATCTTTTCTCACTCAAGGAGTTAATCATGAAACGGTTGGTTGCGTTGATGCTGGTCGTTGCGTCTGCGGCGGTGATTGCGGGTTGTGATTGCGGCAGCATCAAGAACTGGGGTCCCGGTCCGATGCACCTCTCGCCGATCACCAAAGAAGCGGCGAAGTAATTCTCTCTCGTCTTCAACTCAGTGGCAGTAAGCGCAGGCAATTGATCCGCAGATGGCGATCAATTGCCTGCGTTGCCGTGGGACAGCCGGGTGCAAGCGATTACTTCGCTGTCACTTTCAGCAATTCGACTTCAAATACGAGCACCGAGTTGGGAGCGATATCAGGTGGTGCGCCGCGCTCGCCGTAGGCCAGCTTTGACGGGATGAAGAGCTGCCACTTGTCCCCTTCCTTCATGAGTTGGAGCGCCTCGGTCCAGCCGGGGATGACCTGCGTGACGCCAAAGGTGATGGGGCTGTCGGAGGCGTCAAACTGTTTGCCGGTGATCAGCGTGCCCTTGTATGTCACGGAAACCGTGTCGCTGGCCTTCGGCGATTTGCCCGTGCCGGACTTGATCACTTTGTATTGAAGTCCGGAGGCGGTTGTCTTCACACCTTCTTTTTTTGCGTTCTCGGCAAGAAATGTGTCGCCGGCTTTCTGTACTGCGTTCATAAACTGTCCTCGTAATGCATCCAGTGCGTCATCAATTTCCTTCTCCGACATGCGTGGCGGCTTGCCCGCCGCGGCATCGCGGATTCCCTCGGTGACTGATGCGGCATCCAGGTCTACGCCCTGCAGCCGTGCGCCAAATTGGAGACCGACGGCATATCCAATGCGTTCCTGTTCGGTCTTGAAATCCCCGGAGGAAGCTGGAGCCGTCGCCGGGCGGGAAGCGGGTGCTGGCGGAGTGCCCGGAGCTTGAGCCCAGACGAACGAAACACTCGCGGCAAGTGCCGCCGTGACGATCATGAGACGCATGTTCATGTATTATTCCATGAAAGGAAACCGAAACGAAAGTTGTAGTCGTTTCGATGCCAAATCACAAGTGAAGCAGAAGCCTTGAGCTTGGCTACTTCCGCGTACGGCCTTCTGTCTGCTGCGTTGTAGAGTCGCTTGTCACATTGCCTTCTCTCGCAGGGGTGGCGTTACTCCACCGTAACGCTCTTGGCGAGATTACGCGGCTTGTCGACGTTGCAGCCGCGGGCGATGGCGGCGTGGTAGGCGAGCAGCTGGAGGGGGACGACGGTGAGGAGGGGTTGGAGCTGCTCGATGGTTTCGGGGATGGTGAAGACATGGTCTGCCACGGTGTGGATGTGGTCATCGCCTTCGCTGGCGACGGCGATGATCTTTCCGCCGCGGGCTTTGACTTCCTGGATGTTACCAAGGATTTTTTCGTACTGGCTGCCGCGGGGGGCGATGAAGACCACGGGCATGTTCTGGTTAATGAGGGCGATGGGGCCGTGCTTCATTTCGGCGGCGGGGAGACCTTCGGCGTGGATGTAGCTGATTTCCTTGAGCTTTAGGGCACCTTCGAGGGCGACGGGGTAGTTGTAGCCGCGGCCGAGGAAGAGCCAGTTCTCGCGGTTGGTGTACATCTCGGTGACTTTGCGGATTTCTTCGCTCTGCTCGAGGACCTTGCGGACCTGGTCAGGGATTTTGCCGAGTGCCGTGAGGAATTCGTTGAGGACCTGCTGGCTCATGTATTTGCGGCGCGCGATGAATAGGGCGAGGAGGGTCTCGACGACGACCTGGCCGGAGAAGGCTTTGGTGGAGGCGACGCCGATTTCCGGGCCGACGTGGAGATAGATGCCGGCATCGGTTTCGCGGGCGATAGTGCTGCCGACGGTGTTGACGATGCCCAGTGCTAGTGCGCCGCGCTCTTTGGCTTCGCGAAGTGCTGCGAGGGTGTCGGCGGTTTCGCCGGACTGGCTGATGGCGACGACGATGGTCCCATCTTCGATGATCGGGTTGCGATAACGGAATTCGGAGGCATATTCGACTTCGGTGGGAATCTTGGCGACGTCTTCCATGAGATATTCGCCCAACAGGCCGGCATGCCACGCGGTGCCGCAGCCGGTGATGATGATACGGCGGGCGCGGACAAGGTCGCGGGCGTAGGTGGTGAGGCCACCGAGGATCACACGCGAGTCGTGATGTGGCGGCGGATCCATTCGGCCGCGGAGGCAGTTCTCGATGGCCTCCGGCTGCTCCATGATTTCTTTGAGCATGTAGTACTTGTAAGCGCCCAGCTCCATCTGGCCGAGTTTGAATTCCGCTTCCTTGATCTCTGGCGTCACAGGGACGTCGTCGATCGTCATCGTCCTGAAACCCTTGTGCGTGATGACCGCCATCTCGGCGTCGTTGAGGTAGACGACCTGCGTGGTGTGTTCAACGATGGCGGCGGCGTCGGAGGCGACGATGTATTCGTTGTTGCCGATGCCGACGATGAGGGGGCTTCCTTTGCGCGCAACGACGAGGGTGTCGGGCTCGTCAGCAGCCATGACAGCGATGCCGTAGGTGCCGCGGACTTCGTGGAGGGCGGACTGAACTGCCTTAGCAAGTGGGCTGCCATCGCCGTTGACTTCATTGGGTTTGTAGAAGTGGGCGATCAGGACGGCGAGGACTTCGGTGTCGGTCTGGCTGGCGAAGGTGTGGCCCTTTTCGGAGAGGAATTTCTTGAGGGTGGCGTAGTTTTCAATGATGCCGTTGTGGACGAGAGCGATGCGCTTGTTGTCGTCGAGATGTGGGTGGGCATTGGTTTCATTCGGGACGCCGTGGGTGGCCCAGCGGGTGTGGGCCATGCCAATGTTACCGGCGGGGAGGAGGTTAGAGGGGTTCTCGAGGGAGGATTCGAGGACGGAGATACGACCGACGGCACGGCGGACATTTAGTTTTCCCTCATGGGCGATGCAGATGCCGGCGGAGTCATAGCCGCGGTATTCGAGGCGTTTAAGTCCTTCCAAGAGAAGGTTTTGCGCATTCTTCTTGCCGACGTAAGCGACGATTCCGCACATATTGGGACCTCAAATAGGGGGGAGAACGACTCTATCCTATTGTATTCGGGCGAAACGGGCGGGTGGATTGAAGAAAGAAGGGTAGGTAAGCGCGTGGGATCATTCCAACCTGCGCGATTGGTATCGACGAGGGGTGCAAACCCAAGGCTTAGGCTACCCGTTCGAGCCAGAGGCTGCCTCCAATGTTTTTGAGGCAGAGGGGCATGAGAGACTGGACGCGGTCTGCATGAAAACGGCAGAGGAATTCGTCCCAGATACGGATTTTGAAAGAGGAGTTGAACTGGAGAAACGCACGCAGCATGTAATCTTCGTTCCAATAACGGCCGGAGCGAACCCATTCCTCAGGGTATTCAAAGGGGTAGAAGACGTCGTGGAAATGAATGGTGACGCCTTTGGCGAGACGCGGCAAGACTTCGAAGAAGATTAGGTTTACGTCACTGCCGATCTTCGAGACATGAGAGGAATCGACAAAAAGGATGTCACCCGACTGGAGCTCCTCGAAGATGGACAGATCGACCTGCTGCAGCAGGGTTGGCAGGATCCGCGTTCTGGTCTTGTCGGAATCTTTGAGGCGGGTTTTAAGGCGGATGTCATCCGGTTCGATGAAGGTCAGTTGAATCCGGCCATCGAAAAAGAGGTCGTTGGTATCCAGCATGACGAACGAGGAAAAGCCGGAGCCAATCTCGATCATGCGTTGCGGCCGCTTGTAGCGGATCATTGAATACAGAAAGAGAGCGTCGGCGTAAGAGAAGGCTTCGTTCTCGAAATAGTAGCGCGTCCTGGAATCGGGCTGGGCGGGAAAGGGTTGTTCAGGATAGTAGGCTGCGAATTGCTGGAGAAGGTCCAGTTGGCCAGCAATGTTCAGATCGATGCCGCGGAGTTCGCGCAGGGAGCGGTCAAAAAGCCTGGCTCGGTTCGCGTCGACATCCTGCATCGAAGGGATGGGAGAGTAGTAGTGTCCGGGGTTGATGGTGCCGAGGGCTTTTCGCAGGTTGTCTCGGTCATCGATGAGACGACGAATCGGGGGAACGGTCAATGCCATGGATTTCAGGATTCGGGACATTGTCTACCCCATTTAGGCGTGAACATTGACGGGATCGTACCAGAAACGGGCAAATGGCTGTGTGGAAGGCTGTCAGGCAGGCTGTTCGGACCTCTTGCCGGCGAGCATGGCACCGGGGAGGGGGCGGCGCTACAATGCTCGGGCAATCATGCAGGAGGACCACAGTGCCAGAAGCAGCCCCGGGACCGTCAGAGAAGCCGCAGCAGTTTTTGCATACGTTAGGGAATGGGATGACCCTGGTGGCGGAGCGGATACCGGCGGTGCGGTCGGTGGCGATGGCGTTGTTGACGCCGGCGGGGGCCGCGAGTGATGGGGAGGGGGAAGGAGGAAGTGCGAGTGTATTGTCGGATTGGATATTGCGCGGGGCGGGGTCGCGGGACAGCCGTGAACTGACGGGGTATTTGGACGGGTTGGGTGTACAGCGATCGAGTGGCGCGGAGACGGTGTTTCTGCGGTTCTCGGCATCGATGCTGGGGAAGAATCTGCTGAAAGTATTGCCCGTGTATGCGGATATTGTGCAACGGCCGCACCTGCCGGAGGAGGGGTTTGGGCCGTCAGTGGATTTGGCGCTGCAGCAACTGGATTCCATTGAGGATGAGCCGTCACACAAGTTGTCGCTGCTGATTCGCGAAAGGCATTTTCCTTGGCCGTACGGGCGGCCGAGTGTGGGGCGTCGCGAAGACTTGGAAGCCCTGACAGCGGAGAAGTTGCGGGCAAGTTACCAGCGGCGCGTGACGCCGCAGGGGGCGATTTTGGCGGTGGCGGGGATGTTTGAGTGGAAGGAACTGATTGCGGCGGTGGAGGAGCAGTTTGGGGGATGGAAAGATGGATCGCCGGTAACGTTGGTCGAGAAGCCGGCACCGCGCGGGGTGCTGCATGTGAAGCAGGAGACGAACCAGGTGCAGATCGGGCTGGCGTGGGATGCCGTGCGGGAGGCGGATCCGGATTCCATTTTGTTGCAGACGGCGATGAACGTGCTGTCGGGTGGAATGGGGGCGCGGCTGTTCATGGAGATTCGCGAGAAACAGGGGTTGTGCTATTCGGTGAATGCGGGTTATGCCTCGCTGAAAAAACAGGGTGCCGTTTTTGGATATAGCGGAACGGCGCCGGACCGGGCGCAGCGGACGCTGGATTCGTTCATCGTGGAGTTGAAGCGGCTGGCGAAGGGGGTGGAGGCGGATGAGCTGGAGCGGGCGAAGATTGGAATGAAGTCGCGCGTGATTATGCAGGGGGAATCGAGTGGAGCGCGGACGGGAGCGATTGCCGGCGATTTTTATCATCGCGGCCGCACGCGGACGCTGGATGAAGTGAAGGCTTTGATCGAAGGGGTGACGCTGGAGCGGGTGAACAACTATCTGGCGGCGAATCCGGTGCGGAATCTGACAGTAGTGACGATTGGGCCCAATGAACTCGTTGTGAATATGTAACTTAACCACCAAGGCACGGAGGCACAGAGGTTTCAATATTTGATGATTTCCTGGTGTCTTGGTGCCTAGATGGTAAGGAATGAACGGAGCGTAGATGTTGACGTTTAAGAAAGCGCAATTAAAAAATGGCCTGGATGTGATTGCCGAGGTGAATGACTCGGCACACTCCGCGGCGATCGGCTTTATGGTGAAGACGGGGTCACGCGATGAGGAGGCGCCGGTCGCGGGGGTTTCACATTTTCTGGAACATATGATGTTCAAGGGGACGGCGAAGCGGGACAGTGCGCAGGTGAATCGCGAGTTTGATGAGATGGGGGCGAAGAACAACGCATTCACGAGCAACGAGGTGACGTGTTACTGGGCGCAGGTGCTGCCGGAGTTTTCGGATCGGGTGCTGGAGTTGTTGTCGGACATGATGCGGCCGTCGCTTCGGAATGAAGATTTCGACATGGAGAAGAAGGTCATCATTGAGGAAATTTCGCTCTACCTCGATCGGCCGTCGCATGTGTTGTTTGAAGCAGTGATGGCGGATCATTTTGGGAAGCATCCGATGGCGCATTCGGTATTGGGGACGAAGGAGTCGATCGGGGCTCTGCCGCGGGATGCGATGAAGACCTATTTCGATGGGCGGTATGGGCCCGGGAACATGGTGCTTGCGGCAGCGGGGAAGATTGATTTTGATGAACTCGTGGCGTCGGCGGAGCGGTATTGTGGGACCTGGAAACATCTGGATGTCCAGCGCGCGTATCCGATTCCGGTGCTGCAGGCGAAGCGGCGGCACATCAAAGATGCGAAGCTGAAGCGGCACTATATGGCAGGGCTCTGCCCGGGGCCGTCGGCACAGGATGATTCGCGCTATGCCGCAATGGTGCTATCGGATGTGCTGGGGGACCATGAGGGGTCGCGGTTGTTCTGGGCGCTCGTCGAGCCGGGCCTGGCGGATGAGGCGGACTTTTCGTTCTACCCCCATGACAAGACGGGATCGTTTTTGATTTATGCGTCGTGCGATCCGGAGCGGTCGCAGCAGGTGGAAGGGATTCTGCTGGGCGAGCTGGATAAGGTGCTGAAGGAGGGGCTGACGGAAGAGGAGGTGCAGCGGAGCAAGAACAAGATTGAGTCGGCGACGGTGCTGCAGGGGGAATCGCCGCTCGGGCGCATGCGCGGGCTGGCGTCCCGGTGGACGTATAACCGCGAGTATCGGTCGCTGGAGGAGGATCTCGCGCTGCTGGAGTCGATCACGCGGAAGGAGTTGATGTCGGTGGCGGAGGCGAGTCGGTTTAAGCCGATGACGATTACGACGCTGGGGCCGGGATGACGGGTCCGCCGATTGCGCAGATTTCGCAGGGTTTTTGATTATTTTAGGGCTTCAAGGTACCCATCCTGATGGACCGATAAAGATGAGGTGTTGAAGTCTTTATCGGTCAGCTTCGGCGGGGATGGTGTCGCGGTGTGGCGCTCGCGGGCTGCAGCATTGGCGGTGCTTGCGGGGCAGATGGGGTTGTTGGGGCTGGCGTTTTTTGTGGCGCTGGGAATTCGGTTTGATTTGTCGTGGCAGACGGCGGGGGGCGGGTTTTGGGTGACGCGGTATTTTCTGCCGCTGCTGCCGGTGGTGCTGGGTATCAAGCTGGCAGTGTGGCTGATGATGAGCTTGCATCGTGGGGCGGGGACGTGGCGGTTTACCAGTCTGGGGGATGCGTTGCGGGTGTTGTGCGCGGGGGTGTTGAGCCTGGCACTGATTGTGGCGACGTATAACGGCTGGCAGATGCTGGTGGTGGCGTTGGGAAAGACGTCCGGCGTGGCGGGGTTGCCGGAGACGTTGTTCATTGTCGATTTTCTGTTGAGCATGATGCTGGTCGGCGGGGTTCGGATTGGGGTGCGGTTCTGGTATGAGGAGTCGCGGCCGATCGCAGCGGGCGGGATGGTGCGGCTGCTTGTCATCGGCGCGGGCGAGGCTGCGGCAGCTGTGCTGCGGGAAATCGCCCGCATGCCAGAGCAGCGGTATCGGGTGGTGGGGTTGCTGGATGATGATGCGTCGAAGAAGGGGACGCGGGTGAACGGGGTGCGGGTGCTGGGGACGATTTCGAAGCTGTCTGCGGTCTGTCGCGAGCAGCAGATCGGAGAGATTCTGATTGCGATGCCCTCGGCGACGAACCAGGAGATGCAGCGGATCGTGTCGCTGTGCCGGGCGGCACAGATGGATGCGGAGGCGCATGGGGGGGCGGCAGCAGTAGCATTGAAGTTCCGTACGGTGCCAAGCCTGCAGGATATTCTGAGCGGTCGTGCATCGGCCACGCAGATCCGCGATGTGAGCGTGAACGACGTACTGGGCCGCGATGCCGTGGATATGGACCTGGCCGCAGTCGGCGCGATGCTACACGGACAGGTGGTGCTGGTGAGCGGGGCGGGGGGGAGTATCGGGAGCGAGCTGTGCCGGACGATCTGCCGGTTCGAGCCGTCGCTGCTGGTGCTGCTGGATAAGGCAGAGAACGCGATTTTTGAAATTGAGCGGGAGCTGAAAAAGAGCTGGCCGGCGGTGAAACTGTCGCCGCAGATTGGGGATATTTCGGATGCGGTGCGGGTAGAGCAGGTGTTTGCAGAGTTTAATCCTTCGACGGTCTTCCACGCGGCGGCACACAAGCATGTGCCGCTTGCGGAGAGCAATCCGGGCGAGGCGATCCGGAATAATGTGTTTGGGACGAAGACGCTGGCGGATGCTGCGGCGGCGAATGGGGTAAAGCACTTCGTGATGATCTCGACCGACAAGGCGGTCAATCCCTCGAGCATCATGGGGGCGACGAAGCGGTGTGCCGAGATTTACATCCAGGGGCTGGCACGCAGGGCGGAAACGCGAAACGCGAAACTCGAAACGCGAAACGGCAGAGGTGAGACGAATTTTGTCACCGTGCGGTTTGGGAATGTGCTGGGGTCGAACGGCAGCGTGGTGCCGATTTTTAAGCAGCAGATTGCCGCCGGCGGCCCGGTGACGGTGACGCATCCGGAGATGCGGCGCTATTTCATGACGATTCCGGAGGCGAGCCAGCTGGTGCTGCAGGCAGGGGCGCTGGGGCAGCGCGGGGAAATTTTTGTGCTCGATATGGGGAAGCCGGTGCGGATCCTCGATCTGGCGCGAGACCTGATTATTCTGTCGGGCCTCCGGCCGGATGTGGATATTCCGATCGTCTTCACCGGGTTACGCCCCGGCGAAAAGCTGTATGAAGAGTTGTCGATCCGTGGCGAGCACATGGTGCCGACACGCCACGCGAAGATCGCGGTGTGGAAGCCGCCACATGCTGCGGAGTCGTCGCGCGTTCAGAAGATGATGGATGAACTGGAGCCGCTGCAGCATTGCACGGATCGCGAGAGGGTGTTGAAGACGCTGACGGAGTTCGTGCCGGAGATGCGGCCGTGGGAAGAAGGTTCAGGCACAGAAGGCGCGCGGCCCGGCAAACGTAATTCAGAATTCAGGCTGCACAATTCAGACTAAGCGACGGCCGCTTCCGAGCCAACGTTCGCGATCCGCAAAAAGGTGCTGTTTTCGGGTGTTTTATGGGGGAATGGGGAGGGCTTCGTTAAGGTTGCGCAAAGCATTTTGCCGACTCATTGACACGAACAGTACCCGCACGCCATGTTAAGATGACGAAGGTCATGGAGTACCCGATATGGCACGACGGAAGAAGATACTGGTAGTGGATGACGAGCGGGATTTGTGCGAGCTGGTCGCAATGAATCTGCAGCGGAATGGGTACGAAGTCATTACGGCACATGATGGGCCGACGGGTCTGGACCTCGCGCGGAAGCAGAAGCCGGATTGCCTGGTGCTGGATGTGATGATGCCGGGCCTTTCGGGGCGGGATGTGACAAACGCGTTGCGGGCGGATCCGGAGACGGTGTCGATGCCAATCATCATGCTGACGGCGAAGACGGATGAGACGGACATTATCGTCGGGTTGTCGTTGGGGGCGGATGATTACGTGACCAAGCCCTTTTCGATGAAGGTGCTGATGGCACGTGTGGGGGCGGTGCTGCGGCGCAAGGCGTCCGCGGAGCCTGCTCAGGCGATGCTCACGGCAGGGCCGGTAGTGATTGACCAAGCGAAGCACGAAGTGATGGTGAGCGGTCGGCCGGTCAATTTGACGCCGACGGAATTCAAACTGCTCACGGCGATATTCTCGGCACGCGGACGCGTGATGTCGCGCGATCAGCTGATGGACCGGGCGATGGGGGCGGACGTTTTCGTTACGGATCGCGCGATTGACGTGCACATCACGGCAGTGCGGAAAAAGCTCGGGGAGACCGCGTGGATGATCCACACGGTGCGCGGCGTGGGGTATCGGCTCCTCGAGCGGAAGGAAGAAGAAGCGGCGGTGTGAGAAGGGCGTGCCGCGGACGGGTGCTGCCCTGCTTAAGGTAGTGCGGAAAGCCTTATTACGCGTCGCCCGGGAAGGGGCGGGGATAAAGCGTGTCATAACAGCAGTCGATACCTTCAAAGGCAGGGCGATCCCTATTTAGGGAAGCCTTTGAGGGCCTTCTGCATCCTCAGCGGACCATCTGTGCCATTTCTGCAGTCGCTGCGCCAATGCCGGTGTTGAGGCACGATGGAATTCCTGATCTACCGTTTTAGTCTGGATCTGGTGGCATTTGCGCTGGCGATTGGAGCCGCAACTTTTTTCCTGAGCCGTTGGGTGAGTCGGAAGACAGGGGCGCGCCTGGGTTGGCATACCTGGGCGGCGATGGGGGCGATTGTGCTGGCGACAATGGCGCTGGCGCTGATCGCAGAACGAAGCGAGCACCGGCAGTTGGAGCGAACTGTCTCCGGCATGGCGCCGACCTACGCTGATGAGCTCTATCGGCAGGGGCACGAAAAGATGTCTCCCACAACCGCGGCGGACGATCCTGCCTACCTGGCGATGATTGAATCGCAGAAGCGGTGGGAGAAAGAAAATCCGGAAGTCGCAGACATTTATACGTTTATGCGCACGCCCGAAGATAAGAACGTGCTGGTGGTCGATTCGGAAACGGATTACGACCACAACGGCGCGTATGAAGGAGAGCGCGAGGCGCGCACTGCGATTGGAGAAGTCTACGAAGAGGATGAAGAGTTGCTGGCGCGGGCGTTCGCAGGAGAAGCGGTCTTTACGCCGCAGCCGACGAGTGATCGGTGGGGGACATGGGTGAGCACCTATGTGCCGATGCGGAATGCGAACGGGGACGTGATCGCGGTGCTGGGCGTGGATTATGACGCGCAGCGGTGGGTAGCGGCGCTGCTGTCGCGGCGCGGATCGACGCTTGCATTGGGTGGGATTGTGGGAATCATTTTCCTCGCCAGCCAGGCACTGCTGGCGACCGTGCGATCTGAAATGAAGAAGCGCGAGGCACTGAACGAGCAGCTGGTGGCGGCATCTCGGCGTGCAGGGATGGCAGAGATTGCGACGGGCGTGCTTCATAACGTCGGGAACGCGATCAACAGCATCAATATCTCTGCAGAGGTTATCACGGAGAAGCTGCAGAGTGGCGGAAGCACGCCGGATGAAATCGCCCAGGTGGCCAAGATGATTGATTCCAATGCCGGCCAACTGGACCGGTTTTTCACTGCGGATGAAACAGGAAAGCAGCTGCCGGCCTATTTCGGAGCGCTGGCCGAGACGTTGAAGGCGGACCAGGACGTGCTCCATCGGGAGATGCAGGGATTGATCAAGGGTATCGAACACGTCAAAGAGATCGTCAAGGCGCAGCAGGAGTTTTCGACCCACCGGGCGGTCCTCGCAAAGGCATCGCCGACGAGGGTGTTTGAAGAGGCGATTGCGATCGGCAAGTTGTCGCGGGAGCGGCATGGGGTGGAGGTGGTGCGGGAGTTCGGCGATGTGCCGGAGATGATGCTGGATCGGAATCAGATCATGCAGATTCTCGTAAACCTGCTGGCGAACGCGGTGCACGCGACGAAGCAAAAATCGTACGAGGGGGGCGCACAACCGCGCGTGATTGTCCGATTGCTGCAGAACGCGGGGGTGGTGGAGTGGCAGGTGGAGGACAATGGGATCGGCATTCCCGCGGAGAACCTGGCGAAGATCTTCCGGCACGGATTTACAACGAAGGCGGAAGGGCACGGATTCGGGCTGCACTCTTGCGCCAATGCCGCAAACGCGATGGGCGGACGAGTGGCAGTAGAAAGCGCGGGTGCGGGCAAGGGGGCACGGTTTAGGTTGATGATTCCCTTTTCGGTGCCGCAGGTGGCAGAGAGCAGTATCACCAGCAGTGAGGTTTCGCGATGAGCAACACAACGAACAAAGCGATTGTGAAAGAGAATAAGCGGATTCTGGTGATTGATGACAACCCGGATATCCACGCGGACTTCCAGAAGATTCTCGCGCCGCAGGGCGCGGCGGAGGGTAGCGCGGCAGATCTCGCAAAGCTGCGCGCTTCGTTGTTCAAAACGACCACCTCCTCGACAAAGCAGATGACGTACCAGCTTGATCGCGCAATGCAGGGGGAAGAGGGGGCGATGAAGGTGCGCCAGGCGATGGACGCTGGGGAACCCTATGCAATGGCATTCGTGGACATGCGGATGCCGCCGGGGTGGGATGGGTTGCGGACGATTCAGGAGTTGTGGCGAATCGATCCCCAACTGCAGGTGGTGATCAGCACGGCGTTTTCGGATAACCCCTGGGAAGATATTGAAGCGGCGGCGAAGGATACGGATCGTCTGCTGGTCTTGAAGAAGCCGTTTGATGCCATTGAGGTACGGAGGCTCGCCGCCACGCTGACGGCAAAGTGGCGCCTGGAACGCCAGGCGGCACTCAAAGTGGCGGAACTCGAGCACCTGGTGACGGAGCGAACGGCAGAGATCGAGCGGCTTCGGCAGGTGGAGCACCGGGCCATGGAAGACCTGCAGGCGGCGGTGGATCGCCGGACGATCGAGCTGCGCAAAGCAGCGACGCACGACGTGCTCACGGGCTTGCCGAACCGCACACTGTTTCACGATCGATTGTCGCAGGCGCTGGCGAACCGTGCGGATTCGCTGGTGTCCGTGTTGTTTATCGATTTTGACCGCTTCAAAGTGGTCAATGACAGCCTTGGCCATGAGGCGGGAGATCAGTTGCTGAAGGCGATTGCCGCACGTCTTACAGGCGTGCTTCGCGAGACGGATGCGATTTGTGCGCCCGGCAGCCAGACGACGGCGTCCCGGCTGGGTGGGGATGAATTCTGTGTCTTGATCACAGGATTGCGGAGCCCCGTGGATGCCTGCGTGATCGCGAAACGCATCCTGGAGACGCTGGAACAGCCGTACACGTTGAACGGGCACGGCGTAACCGCCTCGGCGAGCATTGGTATCGCGGTGAGCGGGCCTAAGAAGGAATTGGGCGACGGTGATCCGCCGGCAGAGACCGCCGAAAGTATGATCCGCGATGCCGACAATGCGATGTACCGCGCCAAAGCTCAGGGGAAGGCACGGTATGTCATGTTTGACAGCAGCATGCACGACGAGGCCGTGAATCGCCTGACGATCGAGAACGATCTGCAGCGGGCGGTTGAACGCAATGAGTTGCGCACCTATTTCCAGCCCGTGGTCTCGCTGATCAACGGGGAATTGATGGGCGCGGAGGCGCTGGTGCGGTGGCAGCATTCGCAGCGGGGGCGCATCATGCCCGACGAGTTCATCAAGATTGCCGAAGAGACGGGCTATATCGACAAGCTGGGCCAGTGGGTGCTGGAAGACGCGTGCGCGAAGATGGCGCACTGGCGGGCGACGATCCCGGCAGCGGCGAATGCACGCGTGAACGTGAACGTTGCGAAGCGCCAGCTGGATGATCCGACGTTCGGCGATTGGCTGGAAGCGATGTTGGTGCGCACGCGGCTGGAGCCGTCGGCACTGGCGCTGGAAATCACGGAGACAGCGTTGATGGAGCTGTCCGCATCGATTCTCGATAAGCTCAACCGCATTCGCGGGCTGGGAATCCGCGTGCTCCTCGATGACTTTGGCACCGGGTTCTCATCCTTAAGCGTGCTGCACAAGTTCCCGCTTGATGGGCTGAAGATTGACCGGTCGTTCGTGATGGATGCCTCGGGTCGCCGGCGGTACGCGGCGGTGATTCAGTCGATCATGAGCCTGGTGCACAACCTGGGCATGGAAGCCGTGGCCGAAGGCGTGGAGTCGATGGAGCACGTAGCCCTCTTGCAGTCGATGGGCTGTACAAAGGGGCAGGGGTATCTCTTTTCCCCGCCGGTTTCTTCGGAAGAGATGGAGAGCTTATTGCGGCAGAGCCAGCATGGCTGGGTGATCAGCAGCGCGAGCGCGGCGTGATGGCGAAGCCGAGGCACTTTGATTGGCCTGAGATTTTGTCCCCGCGAGAACAGACTAAACTACGGAGCGAGCAATCCGCCGTTGGCGCCCGGACGGGCGGGGGTATTGGAGAAGTTGACCAGTTCGTCGACAATGTAGATCGGGCGTGCCTGGACCTGCTCATAGGTCCGGGCCAGGTATTCACCGATCAGGCCCATCAGGAAAATCTGCACGCCGCCCAGAAGCAGAACGGCGATGGCGAGAAACGTATAGCCAGGCGCTCGATAACTGGAACCAAGGAAGAAGAACTGAAGTAAGACGACCAATATCCAAATGATCGCTCCAGATGCGATGAGCATCCCCAGCCACGTGGCGATTTTCAGAGGCAGCGTGGTGAAGCCGGTGATGGAATCAAACGCGAGCGAAATGAGTTTGAAATAGTTGTACTTGGTTTTGCCGGCAAAACGGGCGGCTCGATTGAACGGAATGCCGGTGGCTCGGAAACCGGTCCAGCAGACCATGCCGCGGACAAAGCGGTTGCGTTCCGGCAATGCATTAAAGGCATCCACGACCTTGCGGTCGATCAGGCGGAAGTCGCCCGTATCCTGCGGCAGATTGATTTTGGCCACGTTCCGCATGAAGCGGTAGAAGAGCCAGCTGGTGATCAGTTTCATCGGCGGCTCACTGGCCCGCTTGGAGCGGATGCCGTAGACGACCTGGTACCCTTCCTTCCATTTGTTGAGCATCTCAGGAATGACGGACGGAGGGTCTTGCAGGTCCGAGTCGATCAAGACCACAGCGTCTCCTCGCGCATAACGGAAACCCGCGGAACTGGCGGCCTCATGGCCGAAGTTTCGTGAAAAGGAGACCACCCGGATGCGGGGATCGTGCTGGGCGATGGCGCGGGTCTTTTCCAGGGAGTCGTCCTTGCTGCCATCGTTAACGAGAATCAGCTCCCAATCCACATCGAAGGGATCGACGGCGGCATGAACCTGGCGGACGAATTCAGCGATGCCCTCGGATTCGTTGTACATGGGTGAGACGATGGAGAGCAGCATGGGTGATCCCGGGCAATCGACGGAGGCCGCCACAGGCCTGACCGGGATTTATCGGTCTAGAAGGGGGGGGTAGTTCACTTCGGGGGGCACAAAGGGCAGATTCTATCGGAGCAAACAGCCTGGAGAGGGGGTTTAGCAGGTGGTTCAGGGCGTAACCCCTGGAAGAGCGGATGCGTATATACTCGTGAATTCCACAAGGAGAATGCCATGCGTCCATTTTGTTCAGTCGTGGCCGGGATGATCCTGAGTGTGGTCGGCGCTGCCAGCGGCGACCCCCTGACGCCCAGCCTGCTGCCCAAAGAGACGCGTTGGGTGCTGCATGTCGACGTAGATGCGGGGCGCGCTGCCGGACCGCTGTGGCAGATGGCCCGACAGCGGTTCTTCGAGCCCCGACGTGCGGAGATGCTGCCCCGGCTGACGGTGATCGAGCGCGTAACCGGGATGCGCCCCGCCCAGGACCTGAAGGACGTCACTCTCTATGGGTCCGCCTTCGACGAAAGCGCGGTCTGCATCCGCATCCACGCGACCCTCGATAAACAATCGCTGTTGTCCTTCCTCAAAACCGACAGCGAATATCGAGAGACGCCATACGGAACATACACCATCATCAACTGGCGCGACCGGGGGCGTGATCGGCTGATGTATGCCGCCTTTGCGTCCGCGGACGTGGCCTACCTGGCGACGAGTGCGAAAGAAGTCCAGGCGGCACTCGATACGCTGGACAAAAAATCGCCGGCAGTGAGTGACGATTCGCCGCTGGTACCGCAGATGGGAACTGCCCAGCCCGGGAAGCCGATTTTCTGGATGGCAGGGATGCAACTGGCTGACCTGCAGCGACGGCAAAAGGCCGAATCCCCGGTTCTGTCGCAGATGGAGGCAGCATCCTTTGGCATCCGCTGGGTAAATGAAAAGACGACGATGGATTTTCATGTATTGGCGAAATCTGAACGGGCGGCGCAGCTGATGCAGGGGGTCGTGGAAGGAATCAAATCAGGTGCAATGCTCGCGGCATCGGACGAACATGCGGCACCGGGCGTCAAGCTCATCGGGGCAGCATTCAGCCAACTTACAATCACAAGTGAGGGACGTGATTTGAAAGGCGACTGGGCGATTGGGCTTGACAAGATCGAAGCGGTGCTCGACCTGGCGGGACAGGAGGCCATGGCGGCGCCGCTGGTGAAGCAGGAAGCATCAGCGAAACCAAAGCAGTAACTAGGTAAAGCCGTTGGTTGACACTGGGGTTTGATGGGCAATGCACTGGAAAATTTCCGGGATGAAGAGCTCGCCACGCGAGCCCGCGCGGGCAGTGCGCCCTGCTTTGAGGAGATCGTGCGACGGTATCAGGTGCCGCTGGTGCGGTTTTTGAGCAAGCGGTTTCCATCGCGGCGGGATGTGGAAGATATTCTGCAGGACACATTCGTACGGGCGTGGCAGGCGCTGCATCGCTATGACGAGCGGTATTCGTTTCGCACCTGGCTCTACACCATCGCCTATCGGCTGGCAGTATCGCGCGGCCGACAGGATGCGAAATGGCAGGAGGGGCTTTCAGAGCATGAGGCGGCGCGGGATTCGGCGGATGCCTCGACCATGGATCGCGAAGAGACGCGGCAGACCATCTGGGACCGGGCGCGGTCGGTGCTCTCAGAAGAGCAGTTCATGGCGCTGTGGCTGTTTTATGTGGATGGAGTGCCGGCGGGGGACGTGGCGCGGATTCTGGACCGCAGCTGGGTCTCCGTGAAGACGCTGCTGCATCGGGCGCGGAAGAAACTGGCGCCGCTGCTCACGGAGTTTTCGCCCGAGGGCGCGGCGGCTCCGGCGCGCATAGCGGTCAATGGAAAGACAATGCTGAACAACCTTGCCGGTGCGCCGTTGCGGCCGGCACCCGTGAAAGCAGGTGATTGATGAACCGTGCAGAGAAACATCAATTGGAAACGCTGTTGCGGCAGCATGCGAAAGAGGATGTTCCGGCGTTTTCGGCGGAGTTGCATCAGAGAGTGATGGGGGCATTGCGCGCCCAGGGATTACCGCAGCCCGCAGCGCGCGAGGCGGCGGGGCGGTCGTGGGGGAGTGTTGTGTGGAAAATCGGAGTGCCACTGGCGGCTGCGGCGGCAATCGCAGTGGTGGCATGGATTGCGCTGCAGCCGGCGCCGTCGCCCGTTTCTAAAGACCCACACCCTGTGGTAGAGCAGCAGCGGATACCATCGCCTTTGGAGATTCCAGAGGTGAAAGCACCGGCGCTAACGCGGACAAACGCGATTAAGGATGCGAGATACGCCTATCTGGATCGCGACGCGCGGAAGTTGTGGATGTTCGTAGCGAGCCAGATTCCGGAATTGCCTGCGGAGAAGAAAGATCGATAATGGGGGAATGTTCAGCACGGAACGCATCAGCACCCGCACTCGCTCAGAAATCGTGGACATCACGCCGCGCGTGGCGGCGATCGTGCGGGACTCGGGGATAAAAAGCGGTTTGTGCGTCGTCTACGTGCCGCACACGACGGCGGCAGTGACGATCAACGAAAATGCCGACCCGGATGTGAAACACGACATGCTCAAAAAGCTCACCGAAATGGTGCCGCAGGAAGAGCGGTACTATCAGCACGGGGAGGGCAATTCCGATTCGCACGTAAAGACCGCGATGGTTGGCCCCTCGGTGACGCTGATCATTGATGAAGGACGCCTGGTGCTTGGTACGTGGCAGGGGATTTATTTTTGTGAGTTCGACGGCCCGCGGACGCGGAACTATCACGTGAAGCTCCTGGCGGATCCTGTCGCAAAACGGTAACCGCGCGACTTGGATGCGCTGGTTCCAACCCCTATGATATTTCCAATGAACACCGATGGACCCAAGGCGGCCGAGCGCCGCATTTACTGCGACAATGCAGCGACCAGTTTTCCGAAGCCGCCTGAGGTTTTGCAGGCAATGGTCGATTACGCCACGCGCATCGGGGCATCCGCGGGTCGCGGGGCATATGAAGAAGCGCGTGCCTCGGCACAGGTCATCAAAACCTGCCGCCAGCGACTCAACACCCTCTTCAATGGCGAGAACCCCGATCACTTTATTTTCACGTTGAACTGCACGGATGCACTAAACCTGGCCATTCAGGGATTATTACGGCCCGGAGATCATGCCATCACGACGTGGATGGATCACAACTCCGTCCTGCGGCCGTACAACCACCTCGCGGCAGAACGCGGCATCTCCTACACCCATGTCGCGGTCGATCCAGTGACGTGCGTGGTCGATCCGGACGATGTGCGGCGGGCGATTCGCCCGAATACAAAGTTGATTGCCGTGGTCCATGGGTCGAACGTCACCGGTACCTTGCAGCCCATCCGTGAGATCGGTGCGATCGCCCGCGATAGCGGCATCGCCTTCCTGGTGGATGCGGCACAGAGCGCCGGGCATGTGCCTATCGATGTGCGCGCGGATGGAATCGATCTTCTCGCCTTTCCCGGCCACAAAGGACTCCTCGGTCCTCTCGGCACCGGCGCGTTGTACATCCGCCCCGGCCTGGAAAAACAACTCCGCCCGCTTCGCTACGGCGGGACGGGCTCGATCTCCGAACAGGACGTGCAGCCCGAATTCATGCCGGACAAATTTGAGGCTGGCTCACACAACGCCATCGGTATAGCCGGTCTGTCAGAGGGCGTCGCGTGGATCCTGCGGAAGACGGTCAAGGCACTCTTTGAGCATGACCAATTGCTCACACGCACGTTTATCGACGCTGTCGCTGGCGTGGAGGGGTTGCGCTTCCTCGGGCCACAGACGACGCGGCACCGCATGGGCGTCTTTTCCGTGCTGGTCGGCGCACCTGGCGCAGAGATGGAGCCGTTGAAACTGGCCGATTTGCTTGAGCGCGATCACGGCATCCTCACACGCCCGGGCCTGCATTGTGCGCCGCTCGCTCACAAACATCTGGGGACCGTGGGAGCCGGCGGAACAACGCGCTTGTCGTTCGGCCCGTTCTTATCGGTGGGAGACGTGCAGTACGTGGCGGGGGCCCTGGCAAAGATTGCTGCAGAATCGTTCGCAGTCAGCTCATAGCACGAACTGAAGATTGAAAACAGCGCAAAAGAAAAGCCGGGCAAGGGGCCCGGCTTTTAGGAGGGGAGTATGGAACATTGGAAAGAAGGGCCGTGGCCGCGGTGTGGACGTCGTGGAGCGGCCCCTCTTGTGGATTCTTCGTTACTTCTTTTCCAGATAGACAACACGGTCGGAGCCATCGTCGCCGCGGACAACCATCTTCACGCCTTCCTTGAGGTCGGCGGATTTGACGGCATCCACGAACTCCTGCGAGTTGTTGATCGTCTTCTTGCCAAACTTGGTCACCACATCGCCCGGCTGCAGGCCGGCATCTGCGGCGAGCCCATCTGGCTGAACTGAAGCAATCACGGCACCCTTTTTGTCCGTCAGGCCGGAGCGCTTGGCGGTCGCGTCGTCGACATCACCGACGCGGACGCCCAGGATCGCGCCTTCCGGCTGAGCCTTTTCGCGCGTGCCGCGGGAATCCGTCTGGGCGACGGTGCGGAGGCCATCTGGCTGCGTCCCAACCGTGGTGGTGATCTCTTCGGCTTTGCCATCGCGGAAGATGCCGAGCTTGAGCTTGCTGTCCGGGGTGGTCCGGGCAATCTGGTTGCGGAGTTCATCGACGTCCGCAAACGGTTTGCCGTTCACGCTGGTGATCACGTCGCCCGCCTGCAGGCCGGACTTGGCCGCAGGACCGTTGGCCTGGACGCTGCCGACGAGGACGCCCTTGTCAGCCTTGAAGCCTGATTTGCGCAGGTCCTCAACGAGGCCCTTGTGCTCAGGCGCGGGGCGATTGATGTTTTCAATTCCGATCCCGAGGTATCCGCGGACAACCTTCCCGTTGTCGATCAGCGAACGCATGATGTACTGGGCGTCGTTGGAAGGGATCGTGAATCCGATGCCGTTGTAAGAACCCGTGCTGGATGCGATCGCGGCATTGATGCCGACGACTTCGCCCTTCAGGTTCACCAGCGGCCCGCCGGAGTTGCCCGGGTTGATGGCGGCGTCGGTCTGGAGGAAGTTTTCATACGTCATGCCGCGGAGATTCGGGTTGTGTTCCGAGATGATCGGCACATGCCGGCCCTTGGCAGAGATAATGCCCTGGGTCATCGTCTGGCTGAAGCCAAACGGAGAACCGAAGGCGAGTACCCAGTCGCCAACCTGCAGATCGTCGGAGTTACCGAACTTGGCATACGAGAGTTTGTCCGCCTTGATGCGGACAACGGCGAGATCCGTCTTGGGATCGGTGCCGATGCGTTCGGCCTTAAGCTCGCGGCCGTCGTTGAGCGTGACCGTGATGTCATCCGCGCCATCGACCACGTGGTTGTTGGTGAGAATGTATCCATCGGCAGAAACAATGACGCCAGAGCCTGTGCCCTGGACGACCGGATTCTGCATCTGGCCGCGGAACTGGTCTTCAAAGCCCGGCGGGAGCATGCCGCGCAGCTCATCCGGGATCATCATGCGGACGTTGCCGTTGCCCATGTTGGAGCGCTTGGCGACGTTGATGTTGACTACGGCATCCTTCATCGCGTCATGAACGGTCCGGAAGGCGCGCGAGAGGTCGGTCGCGGGTGCGATCACTTCGACGGGCGGTGTCGGGGTTGGCTTGGCAGTCTCGGCCAGAACGCTGTTCGTGTGCGCCAGCTGCGTCACACCGACATAGGAACCGCCCATAATCGCTGCTGCGGCAACCATGGACCAGACGGCTTTATGAATCTTGCGGGAATTCATTCTTATTTTCCTCCAAATGAAATTCGTTTCCGCTTATCGGAAAATCCTTAGCGGGGTTACGACGCATTTAGGACGAGGAGGAAAATGATTTCTAACAGTGAAGTTGAGGATCAAAAACGGTTATGGGAGTGGCCGGCTTGCCGGCGCCTCCACGGGCGTTGGCTTAATCAGTGGGGACCACCCAGCCCAGGTCTGTTCCAGATCGGCACGCTGGGCAGGTGTAACGGTGAGCATGGCAGCGGGGTAGGTGCGCAGGCGCGTCATGGCGCCCAGAATGTCCGAGGCGCGGTCTTCGTTGTTGGCTTCACCGGCAAGGTACTGAAGGCGAAGGTTGGCATCGTGGTTGGTTTCGCCGTCGATGGTCCAGGATTTCAGGTCCTCGGCTGAACCGGAATAGGTCTTCAGAACATCGGTGGCTGTGCCGAGATTCACCTTGGAGAGCGTGGACTTCACGAGGATGTTGTCGAGACGTTTCTGAAGCGCGGCAGCATCGATTTTGAGCGGCTCCGCGCCACCCATCAGAACCACGTCGTAGCCGCCGCCGTTGATATCGTTGCTCCAGACACTGCCATTGGGAAACGCTTCGAAGAACGTTTTAACTTCGCTCTTCACAACAGCCATGTTGCTCTCGTACAGCGGCACCCACTGCGTCACCAGACCACCCGGGTTCAGGTGCTGCTTCACCAGCTCAAAGTATTCCTTGGTGTAAAGTGATGCGGCACCTTTGACCCAGGGGTGAATGGGGTCGCTGGTGATGATGTCGAACTTCTCATCGGTGGTCAGGATGTAATGGCGGGCGTCGTCGTAGACAACTTTGACGCGCGGGTCGAGGAACTCGCCGTTCTGCTTGCGCGTGACGACGCCGTTGTTCTGGGCACTGAAGTGCGTCGCGACGACATTGGGGACGAGCGGCTCGATCTCGCAGATCACGACTTTGACGTCGTCGGGATGGGCCGGGTCATAGGGTGGCAGGTGCAAAAGAAACGATCCTGCCGTCACGCCCGCTCCGCAACCGACGATGAGGACTTTCTTCGGCGCTGGATGGAACATGGAGGGGAAATGGCCGAGCATCAGCTGCAGGCGCATGTCTTCTGGCAGCGTGGAGGCCTCAACCTTGCCGGCGACGTGGAAGAAGAGCGTATCAAACCCTTCCCGCGTGACGGCAACAGAACTGCTGCGGCCTTCACGCATTTCAACCAGCTGGCGATAAGGGAAATTGCGGCGGCTGTTCAGGATATCGCGGCCATAGGCGACGAGCTCCCACGGCGTCTTATCGAGTTCATTGCGGGCGAGGATAAAAAGCGTGCCGCCGGCAATGAGCAGCGTGGCAACCAGTGCCGTGAGGCCATTGAAGAGAAGGCTCCCCTCGAAACGCCGCGCAATACCCTGGGCCATCTCACGCGTCAGGGCGGAAACCGCCTGGGCAACGGCTGAGAGGGCGGCGAGGATTCCGGCGACCGCGGCGAGGACAATCAGGGTCCGCTCACACACCTGCGTCCCCCATGTCACCACCGCAAAGAGACTGAAGAACAGCGCGCCGCAGATAGCGCCGACCGTGTTGGCAGCATAAACACGCCCGACAGTGCGGGCGGTTTCCTGCTTGGAAGCCCCTCCGGCCAATGCCGCCAGGGCAATCGGAAAACTCGCGCCCCAGAAAACGGTGGGAGGTAGAATCGCCCACGCACAGCGCGCCAGGTCAAGTTGAAACCGATAGCCCGGGGACATCGTGATCCACGGACTGACGGGCCACTGCGGCAGCGCGGTGGTGATGTTGTATGCCGTCCACCCGATCCCCAGCGCGCACAACCCCTGGCACCACGCGAGCGCTACGCGAGGATTGGCGGCAGTGCGCGTAAACATGGCGCCAATGCTGCTGCCAATGCCTAGGCCCGCCAGGAATACCGCGAGGATGATCGAGAAGGTGTACGTCGTACCGCCAAGCAACAGTGAGAGAATGCGTGTCCACACCACCTCTGCACCTAGCGCCGTCATGCCTGACACCGCAATCGAGACATAGATCAGACCGCGCGGCAGTGAATCCGACGCGTCACGCACCGGCACCAGCGCGGGCCCCGCGGCAGGGGCGTCTGAGTGCGCCGCCACCGGGCCGGTCATCGTCGACAACAGCAGGCCAATCAAGGCCACCGCCAGGTTGATCCCCGCGGCGAGGTAGGCAGAGACGTTCATGTCATAGAGTCGGAGCAGCACAAACCCCGCCAGCAGGCAGCCAACCACCGCTCCAAACGTGTTCCCCCCATAGAAGAACCCCAGCCAAGCGAGTCCACGGGGGGTTGACTCGATCCACCGGGAGATTGCCGGGAGGGTGGCACCCATTAGGATCGTGGGCGGCAGGAGGATCACCACGCACATGACCGCCCGCAGGAGAATCGAGGGGTTGTTGTGAGCAATCGACGCGTACACGCTTTCCAAGGTGGGGAGGGCGAGCGTCAGGACCAGCCCAAGGATGCCAATCCCCAGCTCGAGGGTCGCATACACGCGGAGCGGGTGCCACTTCGCAGGGACCATGCGGTTAAACAGCAGACTCCCGATGCAAAGACCCCCCATGAAGGTGCCCAACAGCACACCCAGGGAGACGGCAGACGACCCGACAGAGAATTCCAGCAGCTGAAACCAGACGATTTCGTAGATGAGCGCGGAGCAGCCGCTGCCGATGAACAGCAGGAGGATCAGAGGGAGGAACGCGGGTCCGCCATCGCGGCGCATCGCGGTGGCGGTAGTTTCGACGGAAGAAGCAGGGGCGGACATGAATACCCTTACTAAGCGACGTGAAGTAAAACGCGGAGGGGGTGTTAACGTTGCGACATGGTACCGGTCCGGAGGAGCGGATTCCAACGCCGGTTGTTCAACTTTTACTGCCGGCGGGTCGATATTGGCATAGCATGTCTCATATGGCCAAGGCCCCTTCCAACCTCCGGCAGATTTCGCGGATGACCTATCTGCGCATGACGCGCGACCTCACGCGGCGGTACAAGATTTCGATTCGCAAGTGGCGCTCGCACATGGCGGGGGCGGCGTGGGAGCTGACCTATCGCGACGGGCGAATTCGGCGGGTGATCGCCGCACCGCGGCCGCGGAGCCCGGTGTCGGCGGCGATATTTTTGCATGAAGTGGCGCATCATGCCATCGGGTTCAAGCGGTATGAATCGCGCTGCCTGGAAGAGCACTATGCGTGGCAGTGGACTTTTCGAGAGATGGAGGCGCGGGGGATTCCCGTGACGGCGGGGGTGGAGAAGCATTTTCGCACCTCGATGTATCACTACGTGCGGCGGGCGCGGCGTGCGGGGGACGCGGTGCCGGGGGAACTGGCGCGGTTTGCCCAATGGCCGGGGTAAAGGCGTGATGGAACACGCCTTGCGAGAGCCGGCTGAAGCTGGAACTACGAGCCAACCTGAAGGTTGAACAACGAACGGGTTCAGTGGTGAACCGGTGTGCCCAGCTGGCCGCCGACTTCTTCGATCTTCTTCTTCAGAAGATCAGCGGTGTTGGCTTCGAGGTTCAAACGGAGAAGCGGCTCCGTGTTGCTCTTGCGGACATTGAACCACCAGTTGTCGTATTCGACGGTGAGGCCGTCGAGGTTGTCGACCTGGGCGTCTTTGTAACGATCCGCGAGCTTGGCGATGGCGCCGTCCTTGTCCTGCACTTCGTAATTGATTTCGCCTGAGGAGTAATAGCGGAGGAGGGGCTTGAGAATCTGAGAGAGCGGCGTGTCAAAGTTGGAGAGGACCGAGCAGGTGACGGCGAAGACGATGGCGCCGGAATCGGTCTTGAAGTTGTCGCGGAAGTAGAAGTGGCCCGAGAGCTCTCCGCCGAAGACGCCATGCGAATCGGCGAGGGCCTTCTTCATGAAGACATGGCCGACGCGTTCGCGCTTCGGGATGCCTCCAGCATTGAGGACTTCTTCTTTGACGACGCGGCTGGAACGCAGATCATAGACGATCGCCGAGCCTGGTGATTTCTTGAGGAAGTCTTTGGCGAGGAAGGCCGTGAGGATGTCGCAGCGGACGATCTTGGCCTGTTCATCGACGAAGATGCAGCGGTCGGCATCGCCATCGAAGCAGACGCCGAAGTCGGCGGCATTCGAGAGGACGGCCTCCTGGAGTTCGCGCAGATTGGAGTCGACGAGCGGATTCGGTTCATGCTTGAAGGTGCCTGTGATCTCGGTGTTGAGCGGAATGATCTCGAGATTCGGCTGGCCGATGAAGATGTTGGGTATGAACTTGCCGGCCATGCCGTTGGAGCAGTCGACGACGACCTTCAGCGGGCGATTGAGCTTCATAAACTGCAGGACGTGCGTCTTATAGGGTCGCGTGAGGTCCATGGTTTCGACGCGGCCAGTCTGAGCATTGGGCCCGCGACGAAGATTCATGGCGACGCGCTTGATTTCATTGAGGCCAGTGTTTTCGCCAATGGGGCGCGCTTCCAAGCCGGAGATTTTGAAGCCGTTGTATTGGGCGGGGTTGTGGGAGGCGGTGGTCTGGATGCCGCCGCAGCAGCCCAGGTGGTTGATGGCGAAATAAATCTGCGGCGTGTCAATCATTCCGATGTCAATGACGTTTGTGCCGGTTGAGAGGATGCCGTCGATGAGGGCTTTGCAGAGGGAGGGAGAGCTGGTGCGCATGTCGCGTCCAACCACGATCATATTCATGCGCGGGTCGGCCTTGGCGAGGCCTGTGAGGTTCATCCGGAGAAACTGGGCGGTAGCATGGCCGGTTTTCCAGGCGATATCTTCGTTGAGTGGGTCGGGGTAGACGCCGCGGATGTCATACGCTTTATAGACTTTTTCAATCATGTAATCCTCTTTGTTCTCGATCAGGGGTTCAGCGGATTTTTCCAGAATCTTTGCCGTGGCAGGGTTCCACTGGCATCCCGGGCACTTGGGATAATGATGCCGTCGCCGCTGGTTGCAGACAGCATCGGAAATTTTATAACGCTCGCCGGGGCACTGGCGGTAGTAGTCGGCAAGCAGCTGCGGCACATTTTCAGACACGTGCGCTCCAAGGGCAAGCCAACTAGGATATCGCGGGGGGGAGCGGGGGTCGAGGGGCTCAGAGACCAGCAGGGGATTGTGGCCTTAACCCGAGTTTCGGGTAAGATTCACTCTGACAGTGGATTATGATTGCGTTGTGAGAAGGCAGTCGCCCATGAGCCACCCCGTGGTGTTTGGTCCAAGCAGAACTCCACAAAATGCGCCCTGTACGGTTTCGCCGGATGAGGCCTATCTGTCGCTGGACGAATTGAGGGGTAGCCATCCTCGCAGGCACCAGATGCCTCTCGACTACGATGTCGCGGTTGCGTTAGAGTCACTTACCTCGCCTTGGAACAACCCTCCCCTGGTGGTCTGCCTATGGGACAGCGAAGGCAAATGCAACCCCACAAACCTGCAGGCAGTCAACGGCGCGAAAGTGCTGGTGCTCGGCGATACTCATCACGGCCTGCGGCCTTTATCTCGTGCCATTGCCCTCGCTCGCAAGGAGCCCTGGGATCTGATTGTTCATGCGTTTAATAAACATCACGTGCACTGGTTCGACGAAGCGGGTCTGGGGAGTGGTCGCACTGTATTCCTGCCGAGCTTCGGCATCACCCCCAGGCGGCTGGAGGTTCCTGAAAAACGCACGCGCGGCGTCACGATGTGCGGCAGGCTGAGCATCCAGCATGTCTATCGGGGCTGCTTTATGGCTGCGCTCCTCGAGCGAAAGCTCCCTGTCGAGGCTTTCCAGGGCGATGCCGTTTATTGTGCTCGGATCTACAACGAGTCTCTGATCTCACTGAATATAAGTCTCAATGGTGATTTCAACCTGCGCAACTTTGAGATCGCGGCTGCAGGAGGGTTTTGCCTGGCGGATCGCACTGCGGTCGAACCGCCGATACGCCCCGGGGCCGTGTTTGAGACGATCGACGACGCCGAACGAATCATCACTCATATATTGTCGCATCCGGAAGAGTCCATCGCCCAGGCGCGGCGCGATCATGAAGCATTCTGGCGCGACCGTTCGCCGCGGAAACATCTCGATGATCTCAAGCTGGCCCTCGCGGCACCGAAGGGAAAACGCTCGACGCCAGCCTGTACTTTCGAGCATCGGTTGGCACTCTATGAGGAGATGCAGGAGCTCACCCGGCGCGGATTGGTCTTCTGGAATGACTTCAACGACCTGCGGCGCTGGCCGTTGGAGACCCATCCCGGTGCCTACGCGTGATGTGCGGGGAACCGAATTAAATTATTCAGTTGAAATCAAGCCCAGCGTGCCCGGCTTGCCCTCGCCCGGCCTGACGTCCGGACGGCCGATCGCGTGATAGTGCAGGCCAGCTTCGGTGACCTTCTTTGACGCCAGGCAGTTGCGGCCATCAAAGACATGCTTGCCGTGCATCAGCTTCGCGATCTTCTGGAAATCCTGGGTAATGAATTCGTTCCACTCGGTGACAAGGCAGACAACATCCGCGCCTTTGGTGGCATCGGCGACCGAATGACAGAACGTGATGTGCTCATCCACATCCGCCAGGGCCTTGCGGGCGTTGTCCATGCCCTGGGGGTCAAAGGTCTTGATGCTCGCGCCCGCCTTGATGAAGGTGCGGATGACTTCCAGTGCCGCGGCTTCTCGGATGTCGTCGGTGTCAGACTTGAAGGCGAGACCCCACACGGAGACCACGGGTTTGGAGACGCCCTCGGCCTTGAGCGTTTCGAGGACTCGCTTGGCGAACGATTGCTTCTGGCGTGTGTTGGCGGGTTCAACGCCGCCGAGGAGCAGCGGCTCAACGCCAATGGTCTTCATCTGATGGACAAGGGCCTGCACGTCCTTGGGGAAGCAGGACCCACCGTAGCCGACACCGGCCTTGAGGAAGGCGGGGCCGATACGCTTATCCGTGCCAATGCCGATGCGGACCTGTTCAATATCCGCGCCCACGGCATGGGCGAGCTGTGAGATTTCGTTGATGAAACTGATACGCACCGCCAGCATCGCGTTAGCCGCGAACTTCACCAGCTCCGCCGACTCGCGGGACATCGTGAAGATCGTGTACCCCTTATCGATCAGCGGCTGGTAGATTTCGCGCAGGATCGAGTGGCCATCGTCCGACACGGCACCAAAAACGATGCGGTCTGGCTGCATGAAATCCTGGATCGCGGTCCCTTCGCGGAGGAACTCCGGATTGTTGACGACTTCCACTTTCTGAGAGGTGTGCTTGGACACATGTGCCTGGAGCTTGGAACCGGTGCCGGGAGAGACGGTCGATTTGATGACCAGCGTCTTGGGACCGTTGGCGGCCTTGGCGACTTCCTCCGCCGCGGAGAACAGGTAGCTGAAGTTGTAGCCCCCTTCCTTGGCCGGCGGAGTGCCCACGGCAAGAAAGATAACCTTCGCCTCGCGCGTGGCCTTGGCGGTATCCAGGCCGAAGGTGAGGCGCCCGGCGGCGACTTCGTTCTTGATCAGTTCCGAGAGACCCGGCTCATAGATGGGTACCACGCCCTCGCGAAGGGATTTCACCTTTGACTCGTCAGTATCCACGGCATGCACCTTATGGCCGAGCGCAGCAAGACACACGCCACTGACCAGACCGACATAACCACAACCGATGACAGCGATATCCATGCATGCCCTTTCAGCGTGCGAGGGGGTATTACTTATTCTTTATCGGCCAAATGGAGAGAGTCCTTGGTGAACACGGATGATCCATCGGGCCAAAAGGCTTTGTATACTACCTGCCATGGGCATTGAACACGATCCGGAAACATCGCTCCCTCCGCTGAAGATCACCAAACCTCCCGAAATTCCGGTGGATGCGGTGGCGGCGGTGGACCGGGTCACGCTCAGCGCAGGGGACATCCCTCCAGGGATACTTAAAGGCTTCTACGTGCGGATGTTGGGGCTTAGATTCATATCAGGGGATGAGAATGGTCTGATATTTTCGCATGCACGACGGCAAATTCTGCTGGAGAGGGGCCATGAGGGTGTCGGACAGGTGGCTCTGATCATCAAAGAATTTAATGATGCACTCATTCGCCTGCGCGATGCGTCTGTCCCCTACGAGGTGCTGCACACGGACGGCGGGATGACGCGGACCGTGCTTGTGCGCGACCCGGCGGGGAACTGGGTGCAGCTATCAGAAACGCGGGCGTTCTAGGGCGGCATGACGCGCAAAAAGAAACCTGCCGGGATCATCGACCCGCGGCAGGTTCTCGTTTCCTATTTTTGTTTGTTTGGGGCGGGATGCCTTACTTGGAAACCATTTCGATCTTGTAGGAGTTCTCGCCCTCTTTGACTTCGACGATGTAGTCGTCTTTGTCGCTCGGTTTGGCTTTGGAGTAGACCGGGATGGTACCATCGATCGTCGGCATGCCCCAGCCGGGCGAGCGCAGGAAGGCGGCCTTGTCCTCGGCGGACATCCCCTTGGAGGGATCGCGGTCATTGCTCACCCAGACGGCGGCGTCGCGGCGGACTTCGATCTTGTACTTGCCGACGACCGGGCCGGCAGTCGCTGGGAGCGTGAATTCCGCGTTCGGCGTCCGGGTATTCATGATGTAGGCGGTAATCGGACCGGCACCCACCGGCGTCTGGCCTTTCACGGGGACAAAGGTGATCGAGCCATGCGGCAGCGGCTTGCCATCGAGCGTGATCGTTCCCTTGATGGCAGCGCGGGTGGCGTTTGTAAGCAGGTTGTTGCCTCGCATCCAGTTGTACATGAGGTCGGGCCATTGTCCGAGTTCGCCGTCGCCCTGGGCGAGGCCCACACCGTGCTCGCCGTTCGGGAAGAGGTGGATTTCAGCGGGCACCTTTTCGTTGTACATCGTCTGGAACAGTGAAAGCATGCCGCCGGCATGGCTGGCGTCTTCGGTGGTGCAGAACATGAAGGTGGGCGGGATATCACTGGCCGGGACTTGCGACCGCGCCGCGGGGGCGGAGCCGTAGCCGAGGATCATGAAGTTGAGCTTGCTCGATTCACGGTCCACGGGATCGGCGGCGTCCGCTTTGGCCAGGTCGGGCTGATAGGCGACATAGCAGCAAAGCTCTCCGCCTGCCGAGAATCCGATCATGCCGATGCGGTTAGAATTGATGCCATATTCTTTCGCGTGGGCACGGAGATATTGTGCCGCACGCTGGCCATCGAGCGTCGAATCCTGCTGGTTGTAGAGCGGACGAATGCGATAGCGGAGCACGAAGGCGGCGATGCCTCGATCGGCAAACCACTTGCCGAAGGTGACGCCTTCATAGTCAGCCGCACGATGCGTGAACGCGCCGCCCGGTGCGACAATGATCGCGGTGCCGGTGTTCTTTTCTTTGGAGGGGAGGAAGGGATAGAAGGCAGGCTTGTCTTCGTCCGACTGGCCTTTAGCATTCGGGGCGCCTTTTTCCCAGAGGAGCACTTCCTTCGGCAGGTTGGCCTCCTTAGCGGCGGCAAGCGCGCGGGCGGGGAAGTCAAGATCGGGATTGCGGCCGGCGCCGCCACCGGGTGCGGCGGCAAATGCCGTGCAGGCGAGCCCGATGGCTCCCGCGAGCAAAGCTGTGGCGGTGACGAACGACCTGATTTCCATAGAGAGTCCCATCCGCGGGAAAAGGCCCGCACGCCTCGCAGGGATGCTGCGTGTAAGTCCATGCCGGAGCGGCATGTGATGATGAAGGGAATAAACGGTGGTTGGGGGGATTTGTTGCTTTATTGGGGGACAGGGCGGCGTTCATCGCTAGCAACCATTAATGCAATCTGCGGGCGTGCATGGGCCGTGGCGAGTCGGGGCGGCTGCCTCTACACTCTCGCCTATGCGCATACTTACGCTGGATATCGGATCGACGTCCGTAAAGGCCGGGCTTTGGGATGGGAGGAGGTTTTTGCCGGCGGTACGGGTGGCATTTCCAACGCGGCTGGAGGGAACGGCGGCGGAGATTGTGGCGGAGAAGTTGTTTGCGGCGGTCCTGAAAGCGGGAGAACAGGCTCTTCGCCGGGGCGGGGCGGCGGCTGAGATCGATGCGGTCTCCTTCTGTATTTTCTCGAGCGGGGTGGTGGTGACGGACGCGCGGAACCGTGCGGTGACGCCGGTGATCACGCATGCGGATCGTCGCAGCAGTGCGGTGGCATTGGAACTGGTTCGGAAGCACCCCAGAGAGTGGTGGCTGGATCACACCGGCAATCTTCCGTATCCGGGCGGGATCGGGAGTTCCACGCTTGCCTGGCTGCGACAGGAGCGGGGCGGTGTCTTCCGCAAGGGATATCAGGTCGGGCAGGTATCTACCTACCTCGGCGGATGCCTGACGGGGCGGAGGGTGAGCGATCCATCGCAGGCGGTCTTTCTGGGGTTGTGGGATATCCGGCGCAATCGATGGAGCGAGGAGGCGTGCCGCGCGGTGGGGATCGAGGTGGGAGCGCTACCGGAAGTGGCATGGGCGGACTCAATCCTCGGCGGGCTGACGGCGAGCGTCGCGCGACGATGGGGCGCGCTTGCGGGGACGCCCGTCGTGGGCGGGTTTGTCGACACCAGTGCGGCCGTCATTCAGACGCCCATGGATGTCGGGCAGTTGGCCCACAATGCAGGGTCCACCGATGTGCTCGCTTTATGCGTGGATCGGCCGCATCCCGCGGAAGGGATTCTCACGCGGCCGGTGGGGGTGAGTGGTGCGTGGGGCAAGTCACGCGACAGTGTGCCCTGGTTGGCGGTGCGGACCATGGCCTCCGCCGGCAGCGCGATGGAGTGGATGTGGCGGACACTCTTCCCGGCACTGAGCCGAGAGGCGTTTGCGGCCCAGGTGAGCAAGACGTGCCGCCGATTGCTGCGGGACGGGCGAGCAGAGGGTTCGCTGCGGTGCATACCGACATTTGTGGGCGAACGGGCTTCGTTGGAGCAGCCGGCCGGCGCGAGTTTCAGCGGCATTCGGCTGGGCACCGATGCGGAGGAGATGCTGGCCGCGGTCGTCCAGGCGCTTGCGGACGAGAGTGCGAAAAATTATGGATTACTGTCGCGCATTCGCGTGCCGAAGCAGCGGGTGTATTCAATGGGGGGGGCTTCGAGTGTGGCGGAGGTCATGCATGCGGCCTGGCCAAAGAAGCATCGCTTCGAGCAACTGTCGGCAAATGGATTACGCGGCCTGGTGATGCTGGCGGAGCGGACGCTGGAGTGACAGAGGGCCCAGGGTTATATGAAGCGCAGTAGACGCTTGTATTCGCTGCGGTGTTTGCGAAATTCCCTGACGACGTCGGCGAGGCGGCTCCTTTTATTTCGTTGCAACCAGAGAGTCGCGAAATCTTTTTCCAGGACGCTCGCCTGGTGATCCAAGGAGCGGATTTTCGCGAGCATCTGTGGCCGTGCCATGGGCGAGGCTTTCTGCCAATCCTTCCGCAGGAAGGTGCGCCAGCAGGTGTAGACAATCACAAGGCACGTGTGTACCAACTCGCGGTGGAGCAGGTCACCATCGGAGCGGTCGAGGGTTGGGATCCGGCGCGAAAGGTTGAAGGCGTGTCGGGCCGTTGCTCGTAAAGCGGCCGCGGTTGTCTTGTCGAGGAATTCGCCGCCTTCCCACGGCTCGCGGAAGAGAAACCAGTCGACACTGGCGTTGGCGCGGCGGGCTTTGACGCGTTCGTAGGTGAGGCCGAGGTCGTAGGCGAGTTGGGCGATGTTGCCGCCCGAGTCTTGGAAAACGTGAGTAGAGATGGCACGGAGGAGTGGACGCAACGCGGCAGTATCCGGGCGAGGCGTAGCACGGCAGTTCCAGCCGACGGCGGCGCCGTAGGCGAGGGGGTTCAATGAGACGGCGAGGAATTGTTGATGGCCGCGGTCGCCCCAGTCGGTGATGAGGAGGCCCTTAGCGCCGTGTTTGAGGCCGGCGCGGGCGGCATTGTGGATGTTGGCGATGGCGTTTTTGCTTCGGCTGGAGAAGGTGAGCCAGGAAGATGTGCCGGGGCAGACGTACAGCGAGAGGTTACTTCTCTTCCTCGCGTGTGACGCAAATGTCGCGCAGTTCTTGTCGAAGGGATGGTCAGCTTCGTAGCCCCATTCGAGAATCGTGGCATCTTTGGGCAGTTGAGTGACGTGATCGGGATGATTGATGAGGATGTCGCCCCAGAATTGGATTTTCTTGCCGTGCTTGCGCGCGAGGGAATTGCAGAAGTTGATCCAGTCAACATAGAGCCGCCCCGCGCCTATTTTTTTAGCATGTTTGGCGGAGCGGCCTTTCCCCAAATCGAAGGACTCGTCGCAGCAGATGTTGAAGTACGGGCTCGAGAAGTTGGGGAGGAAGTCGTCATACATTTCTTTGAGGAGTATTTTGCTGCGCGGATCGGTTACGCAGAGAGACCATGGGGTCTGGACGGCGAGACGCGCGGGCACGTCGGTGCCGACGAGGTCCTTTGGTTCAGCTTCGGCGAGAGCACGGTACTTAGGGCGGCGGAGAATCTTCTCGAAATGGCCCAATGAGGTCAGCGAGGGGACGAAGTCGATGTGGCGTTCGCGGCACGCGGCATCAAGTTGGCGCAGTTCCCTCGGCGTGAAGGGAGTGGTGTCGTCGTACATGTCGGGGTGCTTGCGGAACTGAAAATTGTTTTCGATGTAGAGCTGCAACTCGTTGTATTTGAGATGTGCAAGGTCATCGATCAGTTGAAGCAGCGTTTTGAGTTTTGGGACTTTCCCGCGGGCGGTGTCGTGGTAGAAACCGCGGCGCTCGAAATCTGGATAGTCGTCGATGGTCAGGCAGGGCAGGACGGTGCAGCCGTCCGTTGCAGGAGAGATGCGAATGACTTGCCTGAGTGTTTGCATCGCGTAAAAGCGGCCCGGCTCGCCCGTGAAGCGGATGACGATGCCGTCGGGCGAGATGGTGAGGCGATAAGACTGATCGCGGATACCGCGTGACAGTCGCGGAAAGAGCGATGGGTCTGGTAAGAACTGAATGAAAGCATCGGTGGCGCGGCCTGAATCCAATGAGAAAACGGCGGGCAACACGAACCGCCCGGCGCGTGGAATTATTTTGCGGGGCATGGGCAACAGGGCGAGCGACTTGGGCATCCATTCCTCCAGGTCGGCATTTTACCCACTTTGTCATTTTCTTCTCCTTTCCTCTTCCATTCGGTTAAACCCCTTTCTAGAATGGGCCTTCATGAACCAGTGGATTCTCATTGCGGTACTTTCGGTGGTCGAAGCGCTCCGGCGTTTCTGGCAAAAGATCACCGGTCGCGTGCCGGTTCCCGTGCGTGTTCGACGCTGGGCCGAGGAGACTCCCATCCTGGGTGGGGAATCATTTTCTTTCTCGCGTTCGCTGTTGAAAGATCAACGTGTCGTGTCGTCTTGGCGGTATCGCCGATAGCATCGGCAATGCCGCGCTGACTGCGCGCCCGCGATTCGTGAGAAAAGGAACTTCATGCCACTGGAATTGGATTTGATGCCCGTGGAGGAAAAGCCTCCCGAGGGAGCTCCGCCGGAAACGCTCGTCATTCGCTACGGATATCTGAAGGAGATTGGCGAGTTCTCCAATGACCTGACACGCAAGGTCGGTTGCGGAACAAAGCTGGTCGTGCGGACTGAACGCGGCACCGAGATCGCGGAGATGCTCACAACCACCTGCGGCAACGGGGGCTGCAACAAGTCGATCACGCGCGACAAAATGCTCGCGTACATCGAAAACTCGGGTGGGCGGAATTATCCGTTTACGGATCAGGGACGCGTATTGCGGGTCGCGACGACGCAGGATCTGGCGGAGCAGGCCAAACTGGACGAGCACCGCCGAGCACACCTGACGCTGGCCCGCGATCTGGTCAAGAAGCACAGCCTCGCGATCAAGATCGTGGATGTGGAACACCTGCTCGGGGGGGAGCGCGTCCTTTTCTATTTTGTTTCCGAGCACCGCATCGACTTCCGCGGGCTGGTCCGCGACCTCGCTCACGAACTGCGCACGCGCATCGAGCTGCGTCAGGTTGGCTCCCGCGACGAAGCCCGTCTCACCGCCGACTATGAGAAGTGCGGCCAGCACTGCTGCTGCAAGCAATTCCTGAAGGTGTTAACGCCCATTTCGATGCGTGCCGCGAAGGTGCAGAAGGCGACACTCGATCCCACCAAGATTTCCGGTCGCTGCGGCCGCCTCATGTGTTGCCTCCGGTATGAAGACGAAGCGTATGAAGAACTCAGAAAGAAGCTTCCGAAGCGGAACACGCGTGTCCGCACAGAGGCGGGAGACGCCTGGGTCATCGACGGACAAATCCTCACGCAGCTGGTTCTGGTCCAGTGGGACGACGGCAAGCGAGAAGCAGTGCCGATGGAGAAGATTCTCGAGACGAATCGGCCCAAACCTGTGATGGCGGATGGGCGCACCATGCAGACACCAAATGACCGGCCGGCGTTGCCGACACAGATGGGGCCGGACGGGCGGCCAATACGCGGATCACGTGGGCCCGGCGGGCCAGGTGGCCCCGGTCCGAGACAGGAACGCCCGCGCCCCGGAGCCCCCGCCCCCGGGCGCGAAGGGGATCCGCTGGCAGCGAATGGACCGACTGGCGGCGACCTGAATACAGGTGACGGAATCGATGACTTGCTGGCTGACGCGATGGATGGTGAATTGCCCCCGACATCCGGACCAGTCGCTGATGGTGAGGGAGGCGACCCGCGGGCGGAGCAAGCCCCGGCACCGATGCAGGACCGCCGTCCGCCTGGGCCACCACAGCAGCGAGGACCCGGCAATCGCCCGCCGCAAAACCAGCAGCAAAAATTCCCGCCGCTTCAGCAGGGGCCGCGCGGGCCGCAGAACCAGGGGCGACCGCAAGGGCGCGGACCGGGTCCACAGGGGGGCCGGCCGCAGCAGCAGCGTGGGCCACAGCAGTTCCGGCCGCAGCAGCAACAGGGGAATCGCCCACCTGGCCAAGGCTCGCCCCAAGCGTCAGCGGGTGATGCTCCGCCTGCAGAGATGCCTCCTCCGCCGGCTCCCCCTGCTCCACTGGCACCGCCGGAACAGTCGGGCGAGCCCCCCGCACCGCCTGCCGTGTGATCAGGGGGCGCAACCGCGCGCCGTGTTAAGATGCCGCCATGCTTGTCGCTGGAATACTTCTCGCCATCGCCGGCTTTACGATCGTGCTGCTCGCGCGGCACGGGTTCATGGTGGGCACGCATCCATTCTGCTCAGCATGCAATTTCAATCTGACCGGCCTGCCAGAGAAGCATGCGCGTTGTCCGGAGTGCGGGGCGGATATTCTGCGCGAGGGGAGCGTGCGAATTGGGTATCGCCGTCCGGTTTTTGCGGGGGTGGCGGCGGGTGCCGTCATCGCACTGGCAGGGGCAGTCTGCCTAGCGGGCGGCGCCGTCTCCTGGTGGCAGAATTTTGACGCATCCAGATGGAAACCGGTCACAGTGCTGGAAGCCGAGATGGCTGCACCGCGCGCGGCGACGCGCGAACTGGCGTACCGTGAGCTGTTGCGCCGTATTCAGGCGGGGGCGCTCTCTGCAAAACAGATCAACCAACTGGCGGACATGGTGCTCAAGCGGCAGGCCGACCCCGCCGTGCCCTGGGACCCGCGATGTGGGGATCTCCTGCAGGCGGCCCGGCAGCAGCGACTTCTTGCTAGCCCTACATGGGAACAGTATTTGCGGCAGGCGATGCGGGTGACCGCATCGGTTCGGCCGCGTATCGAAGCCCATGCACCCCGCGCTTTTCGTGTGGGACTCCTTTTGCAGGCGGGATCGGACAACCAGGGAATCGCCCCAGGAAGTGTCGGTGCGGAGATGGAGGTGACGACAGAGCAGGGGGCGAAGATGCAATTCGCCCTGGATCCGACGCAGCGGCTTGACGTTTTCTCTGAGCCGCTGGAATGGATCAATCTGGCCACGCCGGACCCAACGCCGGGCATCCGAAAGGTGCACGTGCGCGCCAAGGTGACGCTCACGGATGTCGCGGGAGCGCAGGTTACAAAGGAAACCGAGGCGGACCTCGCCTATGAAATCCTGCCCCCGGGCACAGCGGCGGTGACGAAGCATGTGGCGACGCCTGACGAGACCAGTGAGATGCAGACGGCAGTGCGGCTTCAACTGCCCGCCGAGCCGCTGCGCGTGCGGCCTGATCAATCCTTGGCGCTGGGAAGTCTGATGATTTCCGGTCCGCCGGTCTCTGCGGGATTTCGAATAGTGCTGCGGCAGAAAGGGCGCGAATGGACTGTTGCGCGCGTCCTTATCCGCGCGAACGAAGGGACGCGCGTGCGGCTGGACCTGCCGCCGTTGCGGGAAGGGAGCGGGCCGGAGGCGGGGGCGGCGGAAATCGTCTGCGTGCCTGAACCCGCTTTGGCGGGAACCTCCGCGGACATCATGGAAGTGTGGGGCGAGGAGGTCAGGCGGCCGGTGGTGTTAACTGGGCCGTGATGATCCGGGGGGCCGCGGTCCGATGCGGATGCCGACCCGTTTTGTCCGATAATGTGAGCATGCGCCCGCTTCGGATTTTTTATGCCTCAGACACCACGCCAAATGCGTGGTTTCGCGATGTGAAATCGAACATCTGGCGGAACAACCTGCTCCTGCCGCTGGTTGATCTGGGGCATGATGTCGTTGAGTTTCAGTACGACCTGACGCAGACCTTTCGCAATCTTGATCCGGCGAATCCGCGCCATGCGGTGTTCATCGCGGAGAACCGGCCGAAGGTCTCGGCGGAATTGCTGCGGCAGATCGGCGCGGCGCATCGCGAAAAGCCCTTTGATCTGTTCTTCTCCTATTTCTATGACGCATGCGTGGAGCCGTCGGCGATAGATGCGATCGGCGCCATGGGGATTAAAACGGTGAACTGGTACTGCAATGGGTCATATCAACTGCACTTGGTGAAAGAGATTTCGCCGCGCTATGACTTTTGTCTCGTGCCGGAGCAATTTCGACTGGAGGACTACAAGGCGATGGGAGCACGGCCGCTCTATTGTCAGGAGGCGGCGAATCCGGCGATCTATGTGCCGCGGAATGTGGCGAAGGAGTTTGATATCACCTTTGTGGGGCAGGCATATGGTGATCGGCCCATGCTGATTCGGCATCTCCTGGCGCAGGGGTTGGACGTCCAGATGTGGGGTCATGGCTGGGTGAAGCCACACGCGCCCTCGATGTCGCGGGAGACGTTTGAGGCCATCGAGGCGATCCCGGCGCGGCTAAGGCATGAGCCGTTGTCGGATGATGACCTGATCAGCATGTACTCGCGATCGAAGATCAACCTTGGCTTCTCGCTCTGCGACACACAGAGCGACGGGCGACGGATTGAGCAATTGCGTCTGCGCGATTTCGAAATTCCGATGGCGGGCGGATTTTACATGACAGGGCACATGGAGGAGCTGACGCACTTCTTTACGCCCGGAAAGGAAATCGTGACCTATCGGAATGCTGAGGATTTGGTGGCAAAGGCGAAACACTACATGAAGCACTCGGCGGAGCGCGACACAATTGCGCAAGCCGGTCGACAACGGGCGTTGCGTGACCATACGTGGCAGAAGCGTTTCACTCTGGCATTTGCCCAGATGGGACTGGCGGAGAAGAACTGACGTGCAACCATCGCCCCGCGTGACTTTTCTGATTGCCGTGCACAACGGGGCCGCCACTGTGGAGGAGGCGGTGAGGTCGGTACTGCAACAGACGTTAAAGGACATCGAGATTGTCATCGTTGATGACGGATCGACAGACGATTCCCCTGAGATCATCAAAAGGTTGGCCGATCCGCGAATCAGGCTCGTGAGCAACGACGCTAACAAGGGCTTGTCGTGGTCTCTGAACCGCGGGTGGGGACAGTCTCGTGGGGAATACGTGGCGCGCATGGATGCCGACGATCTCTGCATGCCGGGGCGGGCGGAGAAGCAAGTCGCATTTCTGGACGCGCATCCGGGCATCGCAGTAGTCGGAAGTTTCGTCGAGACCTTTGGTGCTGCCGGCAGCGGCCGCATCGAATATCAGACGGATCCCCACGCGATCGCGGCAACGATCCTTTTCCGAAACGCATTGGCCCATCCGGCGGTAATGATTCGGAAGGCCGCAGTCGATGGCGAGGGGCTCCAATTTGATCCGCGGTTTCGTGCCGCCCAGGATTATCGCCTCTGGGCTCAATGCGTGGCCCGTCGCTTAGGCATGGCCAACCTGCCTGAAGTCTTGCTCCGTTATCGCCTGCACGGCGGTCAGCTGAGCAGCCACTTTGCCGAGGGGATGCAGGGTGAAGGAAGCGTGATCCGCGCGGAACTGCTGCGGAGCATCGATGCGGCTTTCACGGACGATGAAGTGAACCTGCACAACGCGATCAGCCGCGACCAGCTCGTTGCCGAATCGCGATGGATCGCGAGCGCCGCGGCATGGCTGGAAAAGCTTGCGGATCGGGCGTTGCATAGCGGTCTATTTGAAAAGGAGCCGCTCATGAAGGTGCTGACCGGCCGATATGTCGCGCTCCAGCGATTTGCGGTGGGCCGGCAGATCAATGCGCCCGATCCCTGGCAGTCGCCTTTTGCTCCTTTTATCCATGCAGGGTCATTGCCCAAACAGGGCTGAACCTAATCCGCCCCTCGGGCCGATAACGTTCACAGCAAGCAAGGAGGCTTCATGACCACGACCGCTGCCGTCAAAACCCGCCGCGAAAAGTTCACCGAGGTCTATCAGAAGAACACCTGGCGGGGGCGCGAATCGCTCTCCGGCACCGGCTCGGACCTTCGCCAGACCATCGGCGTCCGCGCGGCACTGCCGCAGTTGCTGCGTGACCTGAAGGCCAAGTCGCTCATCGACGCTCCCTGCGGCGATTTTCACTGGATGAAGGAGATCACGGCAGATATCGACTACACGGGTGTCGATATCGTGCAGGAACTGGTCGATCGCCTCAATACGCACTATGCCGAGCCGGGCCGCCGCTTTGAATGTCATGATCTCGTAACCGACATCTTGCCGCGGGCGGACGTCATTCTCTGCCGGGATTGCCTCGTGCATCTTCCGCTGCATGAAGTGGCGATCGTGCTGCGAAACTTCGTAAAGAGCGGCTCCACATGGCTGCTCACCACGACCTTTCCGGAGACCCCGGCGAATGCCGACGTCCGCTGGAGCGGCTGGCGTCCCCTGAACCTGCAGGCAGAGCCGTTTTCACTCCCCGCGCCGGAGCAACTGATCAACGAAGGCTGCACAGAAGACGGCGGCAAATATGCCGACAAGAGCCTCGGCCTCTGGCGGCTGGCCGATTTGCGTATTTAACGGCTGCGATACTTCGCCACCACATCCGAGCACACCCCCGCACACAGCGAGAAATGACCGTCGGGCCGCTCCGGCATCACGCAGATCGACAGCGGCGTCAACGCCTTGCCCGGATACGTCCAGATATATCCCCGGCTGGTCAACGTGGCATCATCTGAATCATGAAAGAAACAGTGGAGGTTCGCCTGGCGCAGCCGCACAAGGGCGTCCAGGTTCTTGGCATGCAGCCAGAATTTCGGATGAGAGAGATACGCCAGCGTCGTCGGCGTTTCCGGTCCATCATGGCCCAGAAAGAAGTGCTCGTTCTGAAACCAGACATCGACCTCCACGTCATATCCCGCTGCCGTGGCAGCATCGAGATAGACCGGCTTGTTCTCGAGCGTAGGCTTGCGCCCGTCCGTGTTGCCCCGATGCGCGATCAGAATCACGAGACGCCGACTCCCCCGACGCCCACACGCGCCGTGCTCTTGCTGGTGGTCAGGAAACGCTCCAGGTCCTCCGGCGTGCCCAACCCCTTCATTTCCGCAACGGGGTAGGGATAAATCGTCTTTCCGTCGCTGATCATTTCGTTGTACGTCGGGGCGACATAGAACTCATTATTCACGCGGATGTTCTTCTGGATCATCCGGTCTGCGGCCGCGACAAAATCACGCCCGCGGCGGAAGTAATAGATGCCCACCGTCGCGACATTCGAGATCGGACGTTTTTCCGCGACCTCTGTGATCCGGCTGGAGAGCTCGTCCACGCGAACAAATGACCACTTGGGATGCGTCGAGAAGAACGTCAAAATGCCGCCGTCGGCATGGCGCGCCCGCATGTACGCAAGGAAATGCCGCGAATCCCAGTCAATCCATTGGTCGGAATTCGCGATGACAAGCTCGTCATCATTGTCGATCAACTCGCGCGCCAGGAGCGCCGTGCAGGCAGCACCCTGCGTCACCTGATCCACCTGGATGATCTCGCATTCATTGGGCTGCACGATCAGGGGCAACAGGTAGCGCAGGGAATACTTTTCATAATGGTCTTTGAGCACCAGAAAGATGTGCCGGCCCTGCAGAGAAAGATTATCCGTCACCACCTGGATCATCGGGCGGTGGTTCACATCGATCAGCGGCTTGGGAAACGTATACCCCGCCTGCTGAAAGCGTGAGCCCTGGCCAGCCATCGGAATCAGAATATTCATCGTGAGGCTCCCTGAAATGCATTCCCGGCGGCATCCGCCACCGGATATTTGTCCCCAATGACGCTTGGCGTTTTCACGACCACGGTCACGGAATCTTCAAGTGCATGGAATTCGCCTGGCTCGCCCGGCTCAAGGCGGACGATTTGCCCCGGAAAAATATCCGTGCCATTCATACGGACCTTGCCGGAGACCAGCAATGTCAGTTCCGTCGCAATTTTGTGCACATGCGCGCCTTCTTTGGCGCCGGCCTTGTAGTGCTTGCAGGCAACTTCGGCAGCAGTCGTGCGGTGTGCGGTGGGGGAGAAGTCTCCCACAAACCAACCGCCAACCATCTGATCCAGTTTGCTGATCGTCACGCCACGGCTCCCACCACACGGGCCACGCCTTGCGGCGCGAGTCGATCGCAGACCCGCCGCGTCAACTCATGTGGGCCGGCAATCATCAAAACCTCCGCCCCCGATGCCTCCGCTGATTGACGCCCTTTGTCGGAATCCTCTACCACCAGCACTTCTTCCGGCATCAGCCGCAGTCGAATCATGGCCCGGATATACCCCTCACCATGCGGCTTGGGCATGCGGACCATCTCGTTGCTGATCACGAATTGCATGTAGGCCAGTTGGCCGGTGCGCTCCAGCATCAGCGTTGCCGTCGATTCAATGGAATTGGTGACACAAACCGAGACAATGCCTCTTCGCCTCGTCTCCACGTGCAGACGGATTTTTTCGGCATCCTGCTGTGCATGTTCTTCGATGGTCTCTGTCGTGAGCTTCTGCTTGAGTTCCCAGACCGCTTTCCAGTCCTTCTCGCGCAGGCGGCCCTGCTGAATCAGGATGTCCAGCTTGCGCTTCGTCGGCAGCCCGTTGAAGATGCTCTCGTGTTCAACGCGGCTGATCACGACGTTCGCGATCGATTTGAGCGCCTTGTTGAGCGCCAGGTAATGCCATTCACAGGCGTCGACTAGCACGCCATCGAGATCGTACAGGATTGCCCGGATCATGCCGCCCTCCCAGCACCAGCGACCGCGGGCATATGGGCGGCGCGGTGACTCGGCGGGTCGCCAAAGTGCCCATGGGCACGCCAGACCTCCCGGTCATCGCTGCAGCCGTACCCCGGCTCTGGCGGATGAGCGCTCAGCCACGCCTTCATCTTTTCCAGGCGGGCGGCGGGGATTTCCTTGAAGATCGGGTCCTTCTTCTTGCCGACGAGGCGGACTTTGCTCAGCGGGTTGATGCTGAAGTCATAACGGGCCCGGTAGCGATGTGACCAGATCACATCCTCCCCCTCGCCCCAGGTTAGCGATTCGTCCAGCGGCAAAGCCTTCATCAACGTCCGCGTCGCCACCCAGTAGGCCCCCGAGAAGTACATGAGCTTGCTGAGCGATGTTTCGGTATAAGGAATCAGGTTCTCGAACCGGCCAACGTCGGCATAGCTGCGGGCGCCCTGCGAGGATGCGTCATAGAACAGCGACCAGTCGCGGTAGCGGCTCCCATCTACGTTCAGAATGGGGTTCATGCAGGCGTGAAAGCCGCTGAACTCCCGCCAGCCTGGGTACCAACCCGGCTCGAACTGCACATAATCGTGGGTGTACACGACGTGCTCAAAGCGGGCATGCTGCGTAATCAGGTTCTTCTTCCGCGTGATCCAGCGGGGCCTCTGCGTCTCGTCAAACGGAATCACGCGGGTGCGGGGGAGGCTGAGCCCCGGACAATTGCCGATGATCAGGATTTCGTATTCCGGGATGCTCTGCTGAGCGATGGTCGCGGCAATGGTCTGCAGGCGGAGCACTGCTTCCGGCGAACCGTCCGTGACGATGCCAAATGTAAAGGCGCGATCCATGCGCACGGCTCCCGGGGGTCCAAGCGGCGACCATAAGAGAATACTTCTGATAATGTCGGGTATTTAAGGCAGGGAACTTTACCCGTTCAGCACGGCTCATCCCCCGTTACAGCCTCGTCCACCCTTCCCAAATGAAGGGATAATTCCAAGCACAGCGATGGGTCGCCTGAAGAAGGGAGCGGATCGCACGCCGGCGGGGGCGGGCATCCGGGACGAAGTCGTGGAACTGAACCTGCAAATGGCGGCAGCGGCCGATCAACTTTTCGCGGATTAGATGTTCAAGCAGTTCGTACTCGCACCCTTCGATGTTGATTTTGAGCAAGGCGATCTCGGCGGGGAGGTCCCGAAAGATATCTGCCGCGGCATGGAGGCGGATTTTTTCGTGCTTCGTTGCCGCAACGTGGCCGGGGAGGACACTGCTGCTCTCGCCCGCAAGCGTGATCAACTCATCACGCGTGCTGCCGGCGAGACCAAAGGCGTGGACATCCGCCCGGTCGCCAAGGCGCTCGCGGATGGCGACGGCAAACTGCTCCACCGGCTCAAACACATGGAGGTCCGGGGCGTAGCGCTTTGCGATGACGGCGGCCCAGTCGCCTTGGAAACCGCCGACGTCGAGCACCGTGTCGGCATTGGTGAGCGGGTACTCGACGCGCAGCGATTCGTCGCCGCGGGCGGCAAGCCATTTTTTGTGGACTTGGACGAGGGGAAGTTTTTCAAGAATGAACTCGCGCAACGGGAGCGCGTCGTCCGGGTCGGTAGAGTCCTGCGCCCAGGTGCTGCCGCCGTCGGGCGGGGAGTCCCGCACGTGGGCGCCGTCGGGTACGTTGGTGAAGGGGGGGAGTTCCACACCAGGGTCAACCCGCACACGCCGCCCCAGGATACAGCGATCACCGATCGTGGCATCCATGACGACGCTGTTTTCCCCGATCACGACACCGCGCCCGATTCGTGAGCCGGAGAGGGTGACGTCTTCGCCGAGTGTCACCCCCGGGCGGAAGTAACTGTCAGTGATGGTGCATGACGCCTGAAGCGCAAGGCCAGGGTAATGCGAGGTGAGGCGCTCGAGTTGTTCCGGCGTGAGAGGCATTCAGACGCCCTTTCGTGCGAGGCCGGCTTCGATAGCGGCAGTGAAGGCATCCCAACGGGCACGGTAACTGAACTGTTTTTCGACGACGCTTCGCATCTCGGCTGCCAGGTTTTCGCGCAGGGAATCGTCGGCGAGGAATTTTGTTGCTTGTGCAGCAAACTCTGTCTCGTTACGGAAGACGATTCGGTCCAATTGGGGGAAGAGAATCGCTGCTGCGGGTGTCCTCGCCCAGATATGCAGCGACGGGCAGAGCGGCTCGACCACTTCATTTTTCAGATAGTAAGCGCGGACGGTAGCTGTGAGGTTGCGAATATCTGGGTCGTCGACTGCATCAAGCTGGGTGTCAGTTTCGATTGCGTTTTTGGCCACCCACGTTGCCAGCTTATAGAGAGCGGCAATGTCCGTTGATCCCACCCCGTCGGCTTGCGTGTAACGCGTCAGAAAGAATCCGCCTGCCGCCAATCCATCGAGCGCACGCGAGTGACTGAAGCCCGGCTGAATCAATTGCAGGTTTATTTTACTGGCCTGGAAAACCGCTCGCGCTTCCTCCCCCGGTGTGACGCTGCCGGCAGCCCATCTTGCAAGGGTCGGATGCGATTCCCACCCGTTGCCGTAGAGTCGTAGCGTTTTGCCGTTTGATTCGCACCACCGGCTCACCCAGGCGAGGGCTGTCTGGCGAAAAGCGCGGTCGGTGAAGGTGGTGACGTCCATCATTATTTCGGTCAGCACCTGGGTGTCGAGCGGCAGGCCTTTCTGTTTTGCGCGGGTGCGCACCATGTTGCGGAGAGCTACTGTTTCCCAGGTTACGCCCTGCCCACTCTGCGCGAGGAGGTCGGCCAGGAGCTCATCGAAAAATGCCGCGAGGTCCGAGTTTGCCTGATAACGCGAACGGAGCTGCTGCGCCAGCGTTTCAGGCGTGCCGGAGGCATTGCTGACGTAGGAGACGTCGCAGGCATGTTTGGCCAGCAAGTCTGCGGGCGTGGACGCCGCGTGATAGCGATGCGTTGCCGCTGCGGCATGGACGAAGATGCAATTCTGCCGGGGCCAGTGGAGGTTGGTGTATCCAAAGATGGCGCCGTGCCCGGCGACGTAGGTGAGGGGATTGAGACTCGCCGTCGCTTCCGGCGCGCGCATGCACGGGAGATTGTCCTGGTCCCAGCAGAGGAAGGGGACACCCTTGGGCAGATTCGGATTCTCATACCGCATGCGCGAAATCTGGACGATGAGGTCCGGCTTCTCTGTCGCGATCTTTTCGATGAAGGGGTTCTCAACCGAGTGGTCGTCCGGCTCCATGGCGATATCGAATCGGGCGCCGGCTGTCTCCGCGGCTGCTTTCATTTCCGCCATGGAATGCTGTAACACCGTGGTGTAGCGGCTGGTAATGCCTAGAACACGCAACGGCTCACCACCGGAGCGGGCTGCGGCAAATCGGGCTCGCCAATGCTCGGGCGAGATGGCGGCATAATGTGCGTCGGTCGATGTGAGCGATTCGATTTGCGATGTCTCACGCGTCTTCCGCACCTCAAGCGTGATCCGCTCAAGATCCAGTTTCGGCCGCGCTTTCACCTGGCAGCGCACGAACTGACCCGGCAGCGACCACCCCCTATGTGCCAAAAGCGCCTGGTGAAACTCTTCGAGCATGGCGGACGGGTCGGTGCCTACAAACCATTTCGTACGACGGCCCCTGAGAATCTCCTGCAGGTCATGCATGTGAAAAAGCATCGCCACCAGGAGCGGTTCGCTCTCAAGGACGTACACCGCGCAACTGTAAGTGAGATAAGAGTTCGCGGTCGTTTCCAAGACGCGCAGCAGGGGCCAGCCAAACGCAACCCCGTCAAACGCCACCGGCAGCGGCAGCGATGGCTTGCTGCGGTCGAATTGCCAGGCCAGCGCGGTCGCCTTGTGATTGGCCAGACCGCCGACCCAGCCGTTGATCACCGGCAGGCGCGTATCAAGCACCTGATAATTGCCGTCCGCAGCTTGGTGGAGTTCGTATGCAGAGAGATCCTTCCCCGCTTCAGCGACGAGTGCCGCAGCTGCGGGCACGTGCCATTCAAGTGCCTTGATGTTGGCGGCGAAGCGACGCGCCCGGCTAGTCCAGGGAATCAGCCCGGTTGTGGCGGCCTGATGCGTCAGTCGCCCGGCGGCTGCCGTGAGTCGCAGCGCCTGCAGTGCTCGCACATAATGTTGCGCCCCCTCTTCTCGCGTTTCGACATTTCCTATAAGTGTCGTCGCCCCCGCGGCAATGCCGTAAGGGTCCTTCGTGACATCCGTCGTCGAGAGCAGGTTGCGGAGTGACTCGGTGGTGAGCATTGCCGACAGGCCAAAGCCTGTACTCCATGCGCGGCCGCGCTGCCGCCTGATGTGCGGCTACTCGGCGGTGGCCGCCTTCAATAATGCATCGGACTGGCCGACCAGTTTAGAATAATACCAGCCGGCAAGCGCCCGGAATCCCGGCCCCTGCGTGGTGCCGCCGTTGACCATATTTGGCAGCCAGGCCATGGCTTCCTTGCGGCCTTCGCGCGCCAGAATCAGAGCGGCATAGTTTGCCGAATTCTCAGCGGTCGTCGACTTGGTCAGGCCATTCCAGATTTGCAGGACCATGTCCCCCTGGTCCCGTACGCTTGAGCGATAAATGCCCGAGAGCGTCGCATCGACCACGGCACGGTTCTCTGAAATCAGCAGGCTTGCCACCACCTTACGGCCGGCGGGGCCGTCGTCTTCCAGGATGCGTTCCGCGGCAAGTGCCGCCCGTTCGTAGTCGCGGTCACGCACGTTGTCGACGATCGTCGCCTGATTCACGAGCACGGTACGAATCGCCAGCCGCCGTTCCGGGTCCGTGCGTTCCGAATACTGGAATGCCCAGTCCAGCACGATAGGGTGGCCTTCCTTCATCAGGTCCACGAAGTCTGCCGTGATATCCCCTTTGTCGGCGGCCTTCTGGGCGATTTTGGCAATCGCGCGTGCCAGCGACGACTTGCTGCTCGACAGCGGCGTCATCGCATCCTTTTTGATCTTGGCACCATGTTCGATGCAGATTAGCCCCAATTTCAATTGGTCCAGGGGATCGTGCTGCTTCTGAATCATGTCGGTGAGAAGTCCCGGCGCCTCGGGCGCGTCCATCATCAACAGGATGGCGACTGCCGAGTACCGGAGACCGGAGTCTGCCGCCTCGTCAGTGGCAACCTGCACCGCCCAGGGGATCGCAGCCGCCAGTTTTTCCTTCTGCATGCGTTCAAGCATCAAGGCCTCGACGGGCATGTTGCGGAGGTCATGCTTGGCAGAGATTTTTTTGATCGCCTCGAGGGCCGCAGGCTGATCGGCGGGTTGTTTTCCGTCGAGCATGGTCAGGGCTGTCTCGTATACGACAATAGGCTTGTCGTTTCTGAGCATTTCGGGCAAAGATTTGCGATCATCGAGCGTGTGGCGGGCGCTCAACTCACCGGCCGCCATGGCCCGCTGAATCGCCTCGGGTCCGATCTCCATGATCTGTTTCAGTTCGGCGTCGGTAATCGCCTTGGCATTGATCAGTGCACCCAGTGCCGACGTCTGGTTCACGATGTCCTTCGTCCCGAATAGCGTCTTGAGGTCCAGCGTGAAGGGGGGCTGCAGCACGATCCCCGCATCCTTCGCCAAGACCGCGGTCGCGACCATCCCGAATACCTGGTTTTCGTCCGCTTTGGTCTGGCGCACGTGCTGAAACAGCGGCATCAGGCCCGCGTCGCGGGTCGAGCGCAGGGCGAGGAGCACCTCACCCGCCTCGGGATTGTCCTTCAGCGGCCCGTTGCGCGCTGCGGTGGTGGCGCGCTTAAGCAGCCGGCTGGCAAGCATGAGCGTGGGATCTGAGAAGTCATCGGCCGCTGCGCCCGTGCGCGCAAACCCCGACAGCGCGCTTACCAACGCAAGACTCACCACGACCTTCATGGCCCGCATGTTCATTTTGTGCACCGTCTCGCTCCCCGAGGCCTGTGTGACACGTCAAAGCGAAAGAGTATACTCCGCGTGGCACCAATTGTCCCGTTGATACAGACACGAGGTCGGCTTGCAGGTTGCGGTTCTCATCCCTTTTCGCGGCGATCGTGGGCTGCTGGAATGGACGTTGGAGGGATACCGTGCACAACTATTGCCGGCCGGGAGCAGTTTGCAGGTGATCGTTGGGGAAGATGGGGGGGAAGGTGCGGTTTCCAAAGATGCGTCGCAGGGCGGCGTGCCGGTGAAGCACCTGATCTTTCCGCGGCTGGGGGCGGCGGCGGTGAGAAATCGCCTGGTAGAGCAAGTCTCTGGCGGCATAGAGCTGATCATCTTTGGCAACTCTGATGCGCGGCCGGATCCGGATATGGTGGCGCATCACATCGCGGCGATGTCGAAGTTGCCCAAGGGGTCACTGGTGCTTGGTAGTGCGCCGTGGGAGAAGCCCGCGCAGCCAACGGTATTCGATGCGCTTCTTGCCGAGACGCCGATGGTCTTTTTCTATGAGGGGCTCGCGGCACACCAGTGGCATGATTTCCGTCATGCATGGACGCTTAATCTCTCGGTGCGGGTTGAGGATTTCCGTGCGTCGAAGGGATTTCATGAAGAGCTGCGGCCGGTTTATTACGAGGACCTGGCGTTTGCGCACCGCGTGATGGGAAGCCAGAAGAAACACGTCTGGTATGAGCCAGGCGCCCGCGTGTTGCATCGGCATCCCACCTCGCTGGACCAATACCTGGACCGCGAGGAACTCCTGGGCCTGATGGCGCCGGTGCTCGCCCGTGTCTGCCCCGAGGCCTTTGTCGCCCTGCATGGAACGGATGATCTCCAGCGGCTCGCGAAGGAATTTGAGCAATGGCTGAAGATGGACCGTGGCATGCACCAGTGGATTTACCGCCGGCTGGCTGATTGGGCCCGCATGCCGGAAAGCTTGCTCGGTTCAGAAGCGAATCGCAGGCAGATGCTGATGACGATTTATCAGATGCACATCCCGCTGAAACGTCTCGCGTTCCGCCTCGGGTTTCTGCGCGGCCTCGAACTGATCGATGATTCCCGCTGGCAGGAGCGGAAACCGCAGAGTCTCTGGCGTTCCGTTGTCGCGCAATGACTCCCTCGGGTCGGTATGCTAGAGTTCAGGCAGTCTCAGAGACGTTGAGAGGTCGTAAAATATGGTCGAGTTGCGCAAGTTCATCCGCGATGTGCCGGATTTCCCCAAGAAGGGAATTCTGTTTAAAGATATCACACCCTTGTTGGCGAATCCTTCGGCACTGGCGCTCGCCGTGGAAGCACTCTGCAATCCATTTCGCGAGCTGAACGTTCAGGCGGTGGTGGGAGCGGAGTCGCGCGGATTCATTTTCGGGACGGCCATCGCCCAGGCGCTCTCTTGCGGGTTTGTCCCGGTGCGGAAGCCCGGCAAGCTGCCGGCCGCAAAGATTTCCCATACGTACGACCTTGAGTACGGCAAAGACACCCTGGAAATCCACCGCGATGCGATCAAGCCGGGAGAGCGTTGCCTGATCGTGGACGACCTGCTCGCCACCGGTGGGACCATGGGGGCCTGTTGCGATCTGGTTCAAACCCTCGGCGGGAACATTGTCGGCATCGCCGTGTTAATTGAACTAACCTTCCTCAACGGCCGGGGCAGGTTCGGAAAGTACAACCTGCATTCGGCCATCAAATACGATTCGTAATCATCATCGCGTCGCCGTAGGAGTAGAAGCGATATTGCAGGTCGATGGCCTGGGCATAGAGGTGCTTCAGGTGCGTGACGCCATCTTTGCCGAGGAATGCCCCCACCAGTGCCATCAGTGTGCTTCGCGGCAAGTGGAAGTTGGTGATCAGGATGTCCGTGAGTCGGAACGTGAAGCCGGGCGAAATTTTCAGGTCGGTCTCTCCGGAGAGGTTCGTGGGGGGGATTGTTGTATCGAGAATAGATGGCGCACAGGTTTCTAAGGTGCGCACGGCGGTGGTGCCGACGACCACGATGCGGCCGCCTGCCGCGCGAGTTCTTCGGATCGTTTCGATGGTTTTCGCGGGAACGTGATAACGCTCGGTGTGCATGCGGTGCTCTTCGAGCGTTTCTGTTTCCACCGGGAGAAATGTGCCCATGCCGACTTCGAGTTCGACGGTGGCGCGTCGGACACCCATGGTTTCGAGCTGGGCCAGCAACGACGGCGTGAAGTGCAGGCCGGCTGTGGGGGCGGCAATGCTGTGGCCTTCTGCCTGCCGGGCATAGACCGTCTGATACCAGGCACGGTCCGCGGGCGTCTCTTCGTCACCTCCCTCCTGACGGCGGCGGCCTTCGATATATGGCGGCAGCGGAACATGGCCGATGGTTGCGAGGATCTCTGCGGTCGATCGCTGGCGGGCGGCGCCCTCGATTTCGACGCGCCAAATGCCTTCACCGCGGCGTTCGGCTAACAGAATTTCCACGTCATCCGCGATAAGGGTTTCGCCCACCTTGGCCTTGCCCCGGGTGCGAAGCATGACTTCCCAGCTGCCGGGCGCCAACTCCCGGAGGAAGAGCCCGGGGATGGCGGCCCCCGTCCTGCGCCGGAGGAGAAGTTTGGCGGGGAGGACGCGGGTGTCATTGACGACCAGCAGATCGCCTTTTTGAAGATAGAGCGGCACGTCCGAGAACTTTTGGTGCGCGATGGCCCCGTCCTCCCGCCTCACGACCATCAGACGGCTGGCGTCGCGCGGCTCCGCAGGGCGCGTGGCGATCCGCTCCGGCGGCAGCTCATAATCCAGTTCATCCATGCGCATGGCGGCGCTCCAGAAATATTCCCATACCCCAGGATTCTGACGTATACTACAGCCATCGGTCCTTCACCAGACGACGCCTTTCCCTTTTCTGAGAAGGATATTGATGATGTCCAAGCACCTCTGGTCGACCCTTGCGCTTGCAGTGTGTATTACTGCGGGCAGTGCGTTTGCGCAGGGCACACGTTCTTCCAGCTCTTCTCTATCGTCCTCCTCGTCGCTTTCTTCGTCGACGCGTCCATCAACTGCTCCGGCGACAATGCCGTCGCTGGGGCCGCCGATTATGCTCAAGGCGCCCGGCGATTTTCCGCCAGTGGAAGCGGATCCGATTGAGCGGGCGAATTTCCATAACACGCCGCACCCGCTGAGCAAGAGCGTGGCTTCTGCGCAGGCGATGATGATCGTACAGGGACCCGATGGCAGCGAGATCGGACTGACGTCAGATATCATCGCGACGGTGGCCGCCGGATCGCGCCAGTCCAAGACTTCCTCCGCAGTGTTTGTGAAGAAGCAGGCAGCAGTAGGGGATGAGATGACCGTCTCTTTTGAAGAGGCGGTTCGGGCAGTGAAGCTGCGGTATCCGCTGTGGGAGCCGGGGCGGATTGAATTCAGCTTTGCCGACAAATACACGCCGCATGAGGGCGGTTCGGCGGGAACATGCTTTGCCGTGCTTCTGCTCTCGACGCTTGAAGGTTTTGATATCGACCCCAAAGTCGCGATCACGGGCGACATTACGGCAGACTGGAAAGTGCGGAAGATTGGCGGCACCGCCGACAAGCTTCGCGGCGCCAGCGCCAATAAGTGCACCATGGCGGCGATTCCGCAGGAGAACGCCAGCCAGATTGGTGACATGGCACTGATGTATGGCGACGCTTCGCTGCGCGACCTGCAGGTGTTTTCCATTGCGACGCTGCAGGATGCGGTAGCTCTTATGCGGGCGGACCGGTCGCCACAGCTCGCCGAGGCGATCAAGGAATTCACGGACCTGGTGCCGCGGATGAAGGCGGGGAAGCCGGCACTTGCGGACAAGGGTAACCAGAAAGCTCTCGAGAATATTGTGGCGTTGGCCCCGAACCACGAGTCTGCCCGGTGGCTGCTGGAGATCGCGAAGGGAAATGCCCCCACCAAGCTGACGCAAGCCTTTGCCTTTGAGCAGATCATGACCGCGGCGACGCCGTATCGGCTGATTATTACGGCCCGGCAGCCGGTGACACGCACGTCGGTCACGCCGTCGATGACGCTCAATGCGCGCAAGCAGCTGCAGCAGCTCACGCCGATCACGCCGCTGGAATTGCAGCCACTGCTGACGGATGTGCGTGCGATTATTGAGACGTCGGAAAATATCGCGCTCAAGCAAGCGCGCCCGGAGACGCTGGAGCAACGCCGCGAAGCCTTCCGCAACCATCTGCAGGGGCTGCTGGGGAACAAGGAATTCGTCGAGAAGATTTATCGCGAATAGCGGGGGGCGGGGAAGGTGGTATCGGAAAGCGACCACACTGCGAATGCTTCAGCGCAGGACGATGCTCCATTTTCGCCTGAAAAAAAAGGCCCGCGAAATTCGCGGGCCCTGGCATTCTTAGTTTGGTAATCGGTTTACTTGCGGCGGCGGGTCAGCAACAGTGCCGCACCGGCGCCAAGCATGGTCAGGGATGCGGGTTCCGGCACGATGGGGCCGCCACCACTGCTGCCATCGGTCGTGAAGACGATGGAGAAGTTCTTCTTGGCGACTGCGGCAAACGACGGCGCGCCCGCGAGCGTTTCCGCCAGGAGGTCATTGTCAACGACCACATGATATTTGGTATGGGTGGTCCCGAAGCCGGTGACCTGATCGTACAGCGACCACACGCCAGAGGGCGGCGTGCCAAAGTTGACAATCGCGTGCGTCAGGAAGTCATTGCCCTTTGTCTCCGCGGGGCCGTCGAGCGCGGTGATCTGGATGCCGGCGCTCGTGTCCGGAGCATTCACACCCACGCGACCATTGCCAGACCGGCTGTAAATACCGTCCTCGAAAACGTTAGCCGTCAGATTGATCGGAGCATCGAACGTGATGTCAAACGCGATCAAGCCCGCGAACGTCTGTGTCTTTCCACCGGCAAGGTTGTTGGCGCTCACGCCAAACGCTGCGGTGGGATTGAAAGTTACTTTCCAGCCTGAAACCACAGGCGTAATGGTGACACCGCCCGAGCCGTACGGACTTGCAATGGTTGATACTGACGTCGATGCTGCGGGCGGATGGGTCGAGGTGGTCAGCTGGCCGCTGTCCTGCGTCACGTTGATAATTGGCAGCGCCTCAGCGGCTTGAGCCCCAGCGAACAATGCGGTCGCAAGGACGACACCCGCCATGAGCGACTTGTACTTCAACATCTTAAAACTCCAATTCCTTCCAGGTGGGTCCCACAAAACCAATCGCCCACGCGTTAAAGGTACCCCAAACTCGCCAATCGTCAAGGATAACTACGCCGCATTCATCTATTCTTTATTGTGAACAATCATACGATTATCATCTATGCGAAATTAATGTCGCAGGTGGTACCTGTCAGGAGATCATCGCCGTTTGGTCGTGCAAAAAGTGAGATTTTTTCCGATCTCCCGGATCACTGCGCCCGGCAGGACTCGAACCTGCAACCTTCTGATTCGTAGTCAGATGCTCTATCCAATTGCGCTACGGACGCTTGCGAGTCACGCATTATTGCGGATTGCGGCTCAATTTCAAGGGAGCAATGCCCGATTTGCTTGTTATTTTGGGAAGTCTTTCCGATATTATTGATCGAAAGTCCTGTTTCTGTGCGATTTTATAGCAACTGCATCGGAGAAACGACATGCCCAAGTTGAAGACCCTGCGCGTTTTAGGTCTGGCGGTACTTCTGGCGGCAAGCGGCGCGGCCATTTTTGCTGCCGACCCGACTCCGGCACCGACCACGCGCGGGCTCATGGGTGTGGCCAAACCCGTTGAGGAGCGGACGATCTCTTACGAGCGGCCAGGCCGCATCGTCGAATTGAAGGTGAAGGAAAATGACGTGGTCAAGGCTACCGACGTTTTGGCCGAACTGAATGCCGAAGAAGAAAAGTGGGCGCTCAAGATCGACGAGATGAAAGCGACCAGCGAAGTGTCGATTAATGCCGAAAAGGCAGTTCGCAAGCAGAAGCAAGCCGATTTAGAGCGCATGAAGACGGTGGCCGCCTCCGTTTCGAAACAGGAACTTTATGCCGCTGAACTTGAAGTCACTGTGGCCGAAGCCCGTATCGCGATGGCGGAGCAGCAGCAGAAGGAAGACGGCCTGAAACTGAATCAGGACCGGGAAAGTTTTAGAAAATCGCAACTCACCAGCCCCATCGACGGCGTTGTGGCGAAGATTTTCCTGAAGGTCGGAGAGAGTGCCGAGGGGGGGAATCTGAAAGCGATGACCATCATCCAGCTTGACCCGTTGCTGGTGGAAGTACCGGTGCCGCTGGCCCAGGCCCAGAAGTTGAAACCGGGGGACATGGCGACGATCCGGTTCATTCATGATCCGAAGGATGTTCGTCAGGGGAAGGTCAGGGATATCGCCGTTCAAGTCGATACGGGGAGTCAGCGGCTTCTCGTGCGGGTGGAGGTTCCCAATCCGCAGAAATCACAGGCAAACGCGCTTGTGGATGTCGAATTTAACTCCGACCGCGTTGCCCAGAAATAGGCAATAAAGCAGCGCTTTTTGACACCTGGGTCGGTATTATGCATTACCTCTCGTGAAGGCCTCAAATCATGTCCAGCTTCAATGTCATGGCCGGGAATCGCCAGCAAGTGCTCGTAGACGAGCAGCAGCTGCAGCAGCTTCAGGCGGAGTTTGCACGTCGCGGGCATGAGCTGGATCGGCTCAAGACGGCGCTTGAGACATTGAGCGCGGCAAACGGGCCGGCACACTTTATGGCCGCGGCGATGGCACTTTGTAATGAAATGGCCACCCGCTGGAAGGCCGAACGCGTAGGCATCGGCATCCTCAAGGGCCGTTATGTCCGTCTGCAAACCCTCAGCCATACCGAAAAAGTCACGCGCAGCATGCAGCTGGTCCAGGACATCGAGCAGGCCATGGAAGAATGCCTCGACCAGGACGTCGAGATCCTTTTCCCGCCGCCGAAGGATGCCTCATTCGTTTATCGCTTCTCGGAAGTCCTCGCGAGCCGGCAGGGGCCCAATGCGGTCATCAGCCTGCCTCTGCGACGTGAGCGGAAGAACGTCAAAGAGCATCATGATGAGCGTTATGGCAACGTGGTGGGCGTGCTGACGCTGGAGCGCAAAACGGATAAGCCGTTTACCCTTGCCGAAATTGAGACGCTGCGGCTTACGTGCGATCTGATGACGTCGCGTCTGATCGACCTTTATGAGAATGACCGCTGGATCGGCGCCAAGGCCCTGCGCGGCACGCGCCGAATCCTGGCTTGGGCAGTGGGTGCAAAGCATACCTGGGCCAAGGTTGGCGCAGTTGCCGCAGCGCTGTTCCTTGGATTTGCGCTCTTTGTCGATGGCACTTACCGCGTTGAATCGCCCTTTGATATTCAAGTGATCGAGAAACAGATCGTTGTGGCGCCGTTTGATGGCCGCCTGAAGTCAGTCTATGTCGATGTGAACGACGTAGTGATGGGTACGCAAACAGCCGATGCGATTAAGCAGATGAACGCCGGCGCGGAATTTGTGCCTGCCATCAACATGCCGCCGGGCCACACCCGTCTGGCGGAGTGGGACACGCAGGAAACCGAAGATCGGCTCCGGTATTACCGTGCTTCTCTGGCCCAGGCACTCGCCAAGGCCAAGGGAGCCCTGGGCATCGCCACCGCGCCGGGGGGCGAAAATAAGACGGCCGAATACCTCATGGCGGAGCAAGAGGTCATAAGCGCCGAAGCGCAAGTGCGGATCTACGAAGACCATCTCCGCCGATCGACGATTTATGCGCCGGTCGATGGGATCGTTCTGTCGGGTGACCTGAAGTCGCGCATTAACCAGCCCTTTAAGGAAGGGGACGAACTGTTCCAAGTCGGCGAATTGAATCTCCGCGCGGAACTCGCGGTGCCTGAGGAAGAAATCATCGAGATCAAGGTTGGCAGCACTGGCACGCTGAAGGCCACCGCCTATCCGGGCCGCCCAATTAAATACACAATCGAGAGCATCAATCCGATCGCGACGCCAGATCAGGGTAAGAACGTCTACAAGGTTCGGGCCAAACTCGACCCTGCGACGTCAGCATGGCTCAAACCCGGTGTACAAGGTCTCTCCAAGACAGACGTGCGCAAAGAGAAGTATGCGTGGATCTGGACGCGCAAGATGGTCAATTGGGTGCGCATGAAGTTGTGGTTCTAAGGATTAGGGAAAGTGGGAGAGGATCCGGCCATTTTTGCCCACTTATTGAGAGAATTGGTTGATAATCTGGGGGATATGGACTAAAGTTCGTTCTTCGGTACGCCGAAACCCTTCTTGCGGAAAGTGTTAACCGCTGAGGCTGCCCGCCGAACTGTCACGCGGGTGCACATCTAACTTTCAGGAGTGAATCTCATGCCGATTTTCGACAACTACGCACCGGTCGTGATCCAGGCCCTGCAGACGCGCGGGCTCTCTGGCGACTGCCCCATGTGCAAGAAGAATCAGTGGGTGGTGCACGAAGTGCCGACCAGTGTTCCGGTTTATGAGAACTCCGGCCAGGTAAAGTTCCCGGGCACGAGCATGCCGATGGCGGTCATGATCTGCCGTAACTGCGGCTTTGCCTCGTTCCACAGCCTCGGCGCTCTGGGCCTGATCAACCCCCAGAACAACCAGCCGGCAGGCGAAGCCGTTGCCGCGAACCCCTAAGTTCGCTGCCACTGGCAAGAATTGAAAAAACACGCGGCACGCAACATCCCCGGTGCGTGCCGCGGTCTTTTTGCGGCTGGGAGTTGGCGCGGGGTCGGGGCAGATGCCGGCGTCGGTTGTTCTCTATTTTTTTAATGCTTTCCGCGGCGGGCAGGTCTTCGGGCATCGTGCCGCCGAGATCGCGGATGGTTTCGCGCACTCTTTTTCCAACTTCCATGTGCGTCTGGTTTGCCGCTTCCTTTCCCTTCACCTGATCACGGCGGAGCTTCGCTTCGGTTTGGGTGGCGCGAAACAGGTTTGCAGCGAGCTCGGTGCTCCCCATATGGTCGAGGATGTGTTGACTCTTTTTTAGTCCTTTGGCCTGGTGAATGCCTTTGGCGTCCAGCCCGCCGTAGAGTCCCGCGTATCCATGGTTCTGAAAGACAGAATAGTCGTCCGGCTCGACAACGCCGCTGGCCCGTGCCGCTGAGGCAAGTTGCAAATTGTGCCGGCGGATCTCATTACGCAGGAGCAGGCGGCTCTCGTCTTCCGGATTGCGATCGGAGAGTTCCTGCTGGCGCGCCTGAATCGCGAAGTAGCTCTGGCCGAGAGCGACAATCTCTTTACGCGGATCGGCATTTTGAATGATCAGGTAACACGCATAGCGGGACATGTAAACGGTTGGCACCACGCGCTGCGCCCCGTTGCTGCTGGTGACAGTTTCTGCAATGTCGACAAAATGGTCTTCGACGCGAACGCCGCTGTTAAAGCAGGCCGTGCGGGCTTTGTTAATCACGACTTCAAAGTTGCGATAATCGGTATAGCCCAGCACCGCCGCAAAACTTCGACTGGACCAGAACTCTTGTCCGGCCTCAGTGACGCGGCGAATCGATTCGAAGGGTGACGTGTGAGAAGGAGCCTCAGGCAGTTGAGAAATGGACATGACAACCCTCCTGGCATGTCAGGTTACCTCAACTTTAGGCCTGAATTTGCAGGAGTACAGAAACACTTTCTCATTTGTAGGGACTTACATTGGTTCCTTTGGTGGGATTGCGAAAGCGCCGATTTTATTGTCGCGGTAGTAAATCAGCCGCTTGATCACTGGCGCAGGAAGAAGCTCATTGAGCTGATTCGGATCACCGCCGAGGGTCACGATCTGCTTGATGAGGCTCGACGAAGTGAACCCGAACTCTTCGCGAGTCATGATGAACACGGTTTCGACGGCGGCGACTTTGCGGTTGGTGAGTGCGACGCGGAATTCGTAATCGAGGTCGGTGAGATTGCGGAGGCCGCGCAGGATCGCGGATGCGTTGTGCTTTTTGACGAACTGGACCGTCAGGCCGCTGTAGGTTTCAACGCTTACATTGTCGAAGGGCTTGATGAGTTGCTTAATGAGGGTGAGGCGTTCCTCGAGAGGGAAGAGGTGCTCTTTCTCCGGATTGATGCCGATGGCGACGATCAGTCGGTCGAACAGCTTTCGTCCGCGCTCGATGATGTCGAGATGGCCCAAGGTTATCGGATCAAAGGTGCCGGGGAAGACCGCGATCTTTTGTCTTGAATCGGCGGGCTGTGAAATGGTAGAAGGCTTTGAGCGCGTGGGCTGTTTTGGCATATCGAGGTCCCTTTTTGTCTCGTGGCCGGAAGCTTCGATTCGGAGTGTAGGGCCACGCTGGCGGCGCTCGCAAGGTTTCCATCAGGATTTTGCAACGGGTCGATTGACTTGGCGTGAATTGCGCGTAATGTACCGGCGTCCAAGCGGGCCGCCGAGAGAATCGGACGAGGCGTTCGTGACCCGACAGAAGATGGTCACAACGCTCACGAACAAACGCCAGGAGGAAGCACTCCATGTGGAATAAACTGTCCCAGGAAGAAACGCGGGAGATCCTCCTGTCGTCCGGTAAAGAGAGCGAGGCGGCCGTGCGCCGCATCCTGATGGAAGCTGGGATTGAGACCTCTCCCACGGTGGAACAGGAGGCCGGGCGGTTCGACTCGATTATTGCCGCCCTGGAAGCGGAAATGCCGGACCTTATCGCCGGAAAGAGAAAAAAGGACGTTGAGGAGGAGGATGAAACGGACGATGAGGAGGAGGAAGAGGACGACCTTGACGAGGAGGAGGACGAGGACGACTTCGACGACGATGAGGAAGATGAAGACGAATTCGAAGAAGAGTTCGGTGACGACGATCTCGACGACGATGACGACGACATCTTCTACGACGATGACGACGATGAGTAACTGACGCCCAGGGCAGTTTGACGGGCCCGCGGCGCCTGCAAGGAGCCGCACCATGAGCCTGCCGGTTAACGAGACGACTGAATCCACGACAACGCAGAACACCCTGCAGCCGCCCGCAGCGGAAACGACTGATGGCGCGTCCGCCCAGGAAGACCGCCGCCAGGAGGCGGGCAATCCGCCCGCCGGAGCAGGGGAGCGTCGCAAGAGTGTCGTGGATCGCCGAGCGGGTCTGGATCGGCGCGTGGTGGATTTGGGCTCGCCGACGGGCCTGGAGCGTCGCCGGGGTCCGGGCCGCCGCCGCACTGAAGATCGCAAGAGCGCCGAAGAGGGGGAGATGACCGACGAGCAGTTTGAGTTTGTGATGGCCGTGGATACGTACAAGCGGCTGAACAACCGTCCGTTCCCGACGTGGACGGAAGTGCTCGAGGTCGTGAAGCAACTGGGATACCGCAAGGTGGCGGCAAGCCAGATTCGTCTGCCCAATCAGAACGGCCGGCAGTAAGCCTCAGCTTGCGACAATCTCATCGCCATCCCATTTCAATTGCCCGTTTAATTTCGCCTCGCGCGTGATCTCCTGCATGTACGCGAACACCTTTTGTCCGCGCGCATCGTTTTTCAGGATCTCCGGTTCCCCTGCTTTGTTCACTTCGCAGGGGAGAAATGATACCCGCGAAATCTTTTTGTCGACTACAATAACTTTTGCGATCAGCGTCATCTTCGCTTGGGGATGAAACGGATAAGTCGGATTTTCGGGATCAGGCTCAAAATTGTAGAGTTCTCGGCGCTTCCGAGCCCAGCTCTCCGGGTCTTGACCTGGCTTGGGTGCAAGGCTCGGCAAGATGGCAACCAGATTGTTGAGCCCATGGAAAATGACCTTCCCTTTGTAGGTTTCGATTCCCTTCAAGATATGGGCGTGATGGCCGAGCACGAGGTCGGCTCCCGCATCGATGGCTGCCCGTGAGATGTCCTTCTCGTAACGTGCCAGCTTCGCCCGCGTGTGGATGATCCCCTTGTGCAAAGAGACGGTCAGCACGTCGCATCGTGAACGCGCCTTCCGGATATCGTCCAGCATGGCATCCAGGGTGTCGGGCTCTGCAAAAGTGTAAACGTTTGGTGTGCCGCCCGGGACTGCGTGGTCAAGCTCGTAATGCGTGAGCACGTGGACATACGCCCCTCCAGGTTTGTCATGAGTGGCCCACGTTTCCTTTGGCCCGACGCAGTTGTAATTCAGAATTCCAAAGACAGTGCCGCCGTGCTCGATCAGGGCGGGCTCTCTTGCCTCCTGCAGGTTCATCCCGGCCCCTGCGGTGGCGATGTTGCGTTCGTGGAGCCAGCGCAACGTGTCCTCGATGCCGGGCACACCGGCGTCCCAGAGATGATTGCCGGCCATGGTCATGACATTGAAGCCAGCACGGATGAGGGCCTCCATCGCTGCCGGGTCTTCCGCCGACTGGATGTTGGTCGTGCGCACTGGCCGTGTGGTATAGGGAATCTCGTTGTGCCCGATGACGACGTCGCCGGTCTTCAGCACCGGCGCGACATGGGCAAAATAGCGCTGCGGATCGGGTAATTTCAGAATGAGATCGCCGACGGCGAAGAGGGTCAGCGGTTTACCTGAGTAGGTCATGAGCGATTCCCTCGCGGTCGGCTTAAGGGTTTATCAGGGGAAGCGTGATCGACGAAGGGTGCGCGGGCGTGTTGTAGAGCGTCACCACGGGCGCAGGCGTCACGGGCGTGCGGTCTCGCTCGCGATAATCTGCTCCGGCGACGGAAATCCGGATCTGGTGGCCGGCTTTAAACACAAAAGAAGTGGGGAGAAATGCAAAAACCATCTGTACCGGTTCTCCTGGCTTCAGAGGTTGCGCTTCGGCACGCAGGCTCGCATGGAAGGGGAGATCATAGTTTTCGTATCGTGGCTTACTGAGTTTTCGCACCGAGGCTCTGAGGCGGGCGTCGGTGACCTGCGTGACTGTGCCGTCGGGCGCCAGGTCTTCCAGGTAGACAAAGATGTTTCCATCGGTAGCGGTGGAGGAAACCCAGAAGTCGGCGATGGCGTCGCCGGTCACTTCAGTGTCCGCCGCAAGGGAGGGTGTGACAAACCGTGGTCCGCCCAGCTCACCGGGCCGGGGAGGGGCACCGGTCAGCATGCCGGCAGCTTGTCGCGGTGCGTTTGGTGCGTCGACATCGTATCGGACAGTGAAGGTGGTTTGATTTCCCGCGCCCGCCGGGGCGGTTGTTTGCAAGTCACCGCCGGTGGGGGAGCGGCCGGCAAGGTAATACGTAGCCTTCTTCGTTCCCGCGATCGGCCATTGCTTGGAGGAACGCCATTCCTTTCCTGCCGGTGCGTTCACGGTGAAGTAATGGATGGGGTCCTGTTTCAGGATGCCGGTGTTGATGCCCTTCAGGTGCTGGTCAAAGAAGCGGCGCATTTCAGCGACGAGGTCGAGGTTGTCGCTCTGGCAATGCCCCCAGGGGCCAATGACGAGATGCCGGTCGCTAGTAACGTTCGCGTAGGTCAGGAGCCCTTGGCCACGCAAATCGTCACGCCAACCGCCCTGGACATAGACTGCCACTCCAGACGCTTTGACCTGTGGCATGTAACTGGCGATGCTGCCTTCGTACCAGAAGCGGCTTCCGACGCCCGGCGCATAGTCATCGCGGAAGGGCATCGATGACCACATCTGCGTGAGCACCGTTGCACCCTGGTGTTCCTCGGCGGCTTGGCGCAGCAATACCTTCGCCTCGTCGCCTTGAACGGGCGTACTGGTCATATCCTGCTCGACGGTCCGCTCGGGGCCAGTGCCCCAATTGGCATAAATGCCGCCGCGCCAGAAGCCGTCGTATTTATCCCATGAAAAACAGCCCGCCCAGACGGCCTTCAAATGGGGATTTCCGGAAGTAACGGCATGCATGGCCGCGTCTCCCGTATTGGAACAGCCGTAAACACCAACGCTCCCGGTAGACCAGGGCTGGGCGGCCAGCCAGTCGATCACTTCATAGGCATCGTATGCTTCGGTGCGGTCGTTATAGCCGCGGCGCTTTCCGAACGAAGGGCTCTGGCCGCGCCGTGCCACCTGCACCACCACGTAGCCATCATAGGCAAGACTGGAAACACTGTTGTAGCCGCCGACACCCGCCTGGCTGCGCATGATCCCCGGCGCAGCAATTGACAGGGCATGTTGCCAGATGACGGGGAATCGTCCGTCCAACGGTTTACCGTCCTTCGAAGGGCGTGTGATGCTCATGGCCAGCCGGACGCCGTCGCGCATCGGTAGATACTGCGAGGTGGTGATCGCCTCTGTCGCGATGGACGTAGATGGGTAGCGAGCGAAAGAGGATGTTTCAGCCGCATTGTCGGCGCCACGCGTTTGAAACGCTGTGAGCCCAACCGCTGAGACTGCACAGGCGGCGAACAAACAACATAGGGAACGTTGTTTCATGATCATCTCCTCCGGACGCGGAGTATAGGACGCTTCGTGCCGCCTGCAAGGCTTACGATTCGCCGTGGGCGTCCCTCAGCCGCTCATAGACGGCTTCAATGCCATCTACCATGACTTTTGCGGAGAAGCGCACGCGGCACAGCTCCCGCCCGTGCGCGCCCATCGCATGTGCCCGTTCGCGGTCGCTCGCCATGCGGATCATCGCCTGGCAGAGAGCGAGCGCGTCGCCGGTTTTGACCAAAAAGCCAGTTTCATTTTCGATGCAGACTTCTCCAGCGCCATCGCAGTCGTAAGAAATCACGGGGACTCCCGCCAGCAATGCCTGCGGCAGCGCGCGGGCAAGACCCTCGCGGTAGCTCGGATGCACAAGCACATCCATCGCTGGCAGCAAACGCGGAACCTCGGCAGGGGGGACAAGTCCGGTAAGTGTGACGCGGTCCGTCCAGCCTTTGGCGCGGAGGGTTTCTTCGAAGCGCGCTCGGAAAATGCCATCGCCGATCCAGAGCAAATGAGCATCAGGCACTTTGGCGAACAGTTCGCCGGCCTGAGCGAGCAAATCGTCGTGGCCTTTGAGCGGTTGCAGCCGTGCAATGGTGCCATAGACGTAGGCGGCGGGGGGGATCTTGAGCCGCGCACGCACTTCTTCGCGGGTCACGCCCGGCTTAAGGAAGGGCTCCGTTTCCATGGCACTGTAGACGGTGGTGAAAAGGTCCGGTGTGCCCACGCCCGCCGCTAGCGCCTGGCGCGTCATCGCATCGGCCACGCAAATAATCCCATCGCAGCGCCTCGCCGCATCCCGTTCGAGCGTAATCCATAACTTCCGTGCAGCCGCATTCTGGTACGGGTGAAACGGCAACCCATGGATCGTATGAATCACCAGCGGTTTTGAGTTTTGCGTTTTGGATTTTGCATTTCTTCGCTTCACCTTCCACGCCGCCGCCCGCCCCAGAATTCCCGCTTTGCTCGAATGCGTGTGCACCACGTCCGGCCGCATATCGCGACAGAGTTTCTTGATTTGCCGATAGGCCATCAAGTCATGCCAGGGGTGGGGTGCCCGCACCAGATGCGGCGTGACGATCACGTGGTAGCCGTATGCCTCGGCACGCTCCATGAGTGACCCCTCCGGCCCCGGGCTGGGCCCGGTCAGAAGGGTTACATGATGACCCCGGCTGTGCAGGCCTTCGCACGTGAGCAGGGTGTTTTCCTGAGCGCCTCCCACGATCAGGCGGGTGATGATGTGAAGAATCTCCATGAGGCCTGAGCTTTTACCATCAAATGGCCGGACTGCCCACTTTCAGCTGGGGCGCTTTCACTGTTGGCGTTCGAAATATACTACGGATGGCTGGCGCGCGGGTTCGGAGTGTTGGCGGTATAGTGTGCCGCTCAGTTTTGAGGAACGGCATGCTGCTGGAACATATCAAGCATTGGGCGGAAGCGGCGATCAACAACCCGTACGGGTTGTGGGGAGCGTCGGGGCTGATGGCGCTCGAGTCCATGATTGCGCCTGTGCCGTCGGAAGTGGTGATGCCTCCGCTGGGCATCGCCGTGTACAAGGGGACATTCACCTGGTGGGCCGCGATGCTTGCGACCAGTGCCGGGAGCTTGGCGGGGTCGCTCTTGAGCTACTACATGGGTTACTTCGGCGGCAAGCCGCTGGTCATGAAGGTCGGCAAGTGGCTGCTGCTCAATGAGCACCACCTCGATATCACTACAGCTTGGTTCAAGCGGTGGGGGAGTCTGACGGTTTTCATCTGTCGTTTTGTCCCGGTCGTGAGGCATTTCATCTCGATTCCTGCGGGAATTGCAAAGATGAACCTCCTGAAATTCTGCGTCTACACGGTGATCGGCGCCTCGATGTGGAACGGGTTTTTGCTCTGGCTGGGATACAAATTGGAAGACCACTGGGAGACCATTCTGAAATACCGGCAGCCCATCGATATGGCGATGATTGCCCTGCTAATCGCCGCCGTGATTGGATGGTACTGGTTGAACTTGCGGAAACCTCGCCGTCCGAGCGCCTAAGATAAGCGACATGACGGCTGCTGCACCCACCTCCCGACCACGTTCCCCCCGCCGCTCGCTGCTGCTGACAGAGTCGTTGAACCGCATCCTGCGTGAAGCCAGGGGAAAGCGCGGGTCGAAGGGGAGGCCCATTACGCTCGGTCTGATCGTCGACTCCACGGCAGAACGGGCCTTCGGTGTCCTGCTGGCGTTTCTTTGCCTGCCCTTTCTGACGCCTATTCCGCTTCCACTGGTTTCCATTCCCTTCGGGATTGCTCTATTTCTCCTGGGGCTGCAGGTCGCCGTTCAAAAAACCAAGCCGTGGCTACCGGCATTCATGCTGAACATGCGGTTGCCCCTGCGGCTGACCAGCGGGCTTCTCAAATTCACGGCGCGCATCTTTCGGCCGCTCGAAAGATTCATTCACCCGCGCCTCGGTTTCATGGAGAATTCGGCCGGGAAAGTCGTTGCCGGCGTTGCGCTGGCTCTCGATGGGATCTTTCTCGCACTTCCGTGGCCGCCAGGAATTCCCTGCACCAACGCCATCCCCGCGTGGATGGCCCTCATCAAAATCCTGGGTCTCACAGAGCGTGATGGCGCGGCATTGCTCGGTGGGTCGATCTTGAGTTATGGAGCGCTTGCCGCATTTGTCATCGCCGTGTTTTTGATCGCTCACTAGCCGTTTTTCGCCAGGAGCAGGATCACGGCAATCCCGACGATAATCCGGTAGATCGCAAACGGCACGAATCCCCGCGTCCGCACCCATGCCATGAACCAGGCAATCACCGCCCATGCGACGAAGAACGATACCAGCGTCCCCACCGCCAGCACGCCCCACTGTTCCCCCGTGAGATGCATCGCCGGAGCCGCAATGCCGGTGACGGCATCCTTGTGCGGCTTCAGGTAATCGTAGAGTTCCTTGAGCGTGGCGGCGCACATGATCGGGATGGAGAGGTAGAACGAAAATTCCAGCGCGGTCGGGCGCGAGAGGCCGAAGACCTGGCCCGCAGCAATGGTGCACATGGAGCGGCTTGTGCCTGGGAAGACCGCGGAAAGAATCTGCACCGCACCGATCCAGATCGCATCGATCAGGCTCATCTCTTCAACATGCGTGACCTTGGGCTTGCGGAACGCGACATCCACAATCCACATGACGATGCCGCCGACGATCAGCGCCCCGCCCATGACGTACACACTTTTCAGATGGTCGTCGATAATTTTCTTCAGCAGAACCGACGGCACTGCCGTCACCACAAACGCTACTGCCACCAGCGTGATCGGATGCGTCAACCACGTACGCGTCCCCTTCTCTCCCTTCGGAAACGTTTTGACGAATTGCAGCAGGCGTTTCCAGAAGTAAACCACGACCGCCAGGATCGCCCCCAGCTGAATCACCACGGCGAACATTTCCCAGAATTTATCCTCTGGTGAAATGTGGCAGAGAAACTGCGTCAGACGGATGTGCGCGGTCGAGCTGACCGGGAGAAATTCCGTCAGGCCTTCGATGATGCCGAAGAGGAGAGCGAGGAGGTAATTCTGCAAAGGGGCTCCTAAGCGGGGGGAAGGCGTGGCGTCGCCGAGAGATGATTTATCGGCTCAGCCACAAACGCGCAATGAGTTGTGCGATCAGATTCGCCTGCAGGCCTGCTGCCAGGTCGTCGCAAAGTACCCCCCAGCCCCACGGCAGACGCTCGAGATAGTTGGCAGGCGGAATTTTGAGCGTGTCCGTGGCGCGGAAGATGATGTAGAGCCCTGCCGTGAACAAAAAGAGCCCCCACGCCCCATGGGCGACACACCACGCCGGCACCGGCACAAAGGCGGCGGTCACGGCAAAACCCGCGTACTCATCGAGCACGCACGTGCCTGGGTCCGGCTCGCGGTAGTAGGCGGCGGCCCATTTCCCGTACAACACGAGCAACACTGACGCCACGAATCCACCTGCAAGGAAGACCAGCGACCGCGTCGGGTCGGCCATTCCTTCGACGAGCGCCCACCAAAAGAACGCAGCCGGCACCGCCGTGCCCCACGATCCCGGAGCCGGCCGCAGAAAGCCCGCGCCACCGCCGGAAATGATCCAGCGGGGCCATGTCTTCTCCGGGCGAGGCAGCGCGTCGACTCGCGCCGCCAGCAGCTTGTTGGATTTATGCCCCAACGGATTCCTTCCGTTCACTCGCGACCGGATGCCTCACCACCTTCTCGGATTGCGTGAAGATTCGCCGGGCACGGACAATATACGTCGCGGAAGAAAGAATCGTCACCACGATGGTCGTCCAGATCGCAATATCACGCGTCGAGTGTACCCAATGGACACGGCCGGTGAGGGCAAGATCGACGAGCACCGCACCCGCCGCAACGGACTGCGTAAACATTTTGACTTTGCCCGCCCAGTCGGCACGGAAGTCGACTCCTTGAGCTTCCGCGAGCCCTCGAATAGAGGTGATGAGAAACTCGCGGGCAATAAGAACGACCACCATCCAAGGGACGACCCCAGTAAGGCTGGGCACGTTCCCGGGCCGCGATGTTGCTGCCGCGACATACTCAGGAAACAGGGTCGTGCGCACGGCTACATCGATAAAGTGATTGGAAGAAAAGAAGATGAACGCCCCGCATATCAGGATTTTGTCGACAAACGGGTCCACCACACGGCCGAATGCCGACTCCACTTTCCACTTTCGCGCCAGGTAGCCGTCAAGGATGTCCGTAAGGGTCGCGGTCACAAAGACCACAAAGCCCAGCCACATCTGGCGCTCAAAATTGTGCGTGTCATTAATATTCAAAATGAAAAAGAAGACCACCGTGAGAATCAGGCGGAGAATCGTGATGAGGTTAGGGATATGCCGGTACATCTGCCAGCACTATAAAGGAAGCGCCCCCACCTTTCATGCTCGCGGCCCCTTCGGTATAACTTCCTCCATCCGCATTTCCGGTGTTTTATGGCCATTTTCACTGTCGGCTTCAACCCTGCGATTGATCGCGTGCTGGAGTGCCCCGATTTCCACATCGGCGGGCATCAGCAGGCGCATGAGGTCGCCCGGCTGGCATCGGGCAAGGCCGCAAACGTCTCGCGGGCTCTGGCCCAGTTGGGTGTCGATTCAATTGCCACCGGTTTCGTCGGTACGGCGGAGCAGGAGTTCTTTCATGAACAACTTCTCTCCGCCGGGCCGGGACGCATCCTCTGCCGATTCGTAGAAGTTGGCGGCAAGACACGGGAGAACATCACCATCCTCGACCCGAACCGCCACGTCGAAACCCACCTCCGCGACCGCGGCTTCACCGTGCGGCCGGAGGAGATCGAGTTGCTCAATAGAAAAATCGCGCATGACGTCAAGCCTGGCGATGTGATTGTTTTTTCTGGTTCGGCCTGCCCCGGACTGCCACCAGATTATCTGGGGATGTTGATTGAACAATGTCAGCGACAGCAGGCGCGCGTGGCCGTGGACGCCAATGGCGAGGCGCTTGTCTCTGCAGCGCGACGGCCCCTGTGGGTGCTTAAGCCGAACGTCGAAGAACTCCAGCAGCTTCTGGGGAAGGATGTCCCCGATGACCCTGCCGCGCTTCGCGATGCCGCGCGGCCCCTGGCACAACAGGTTGAGCACCTGCTGATCTCACGTGGCGCCCATGGCGCCCTGCTGGTCACAGGCAACCGCTGCTTCACCGCCCGCACCATCACGGATGCGGTGGCGATTCGGACGGTCGGGTGCGGTGATCATCTGCTTGCCGGGTTTGTGAGCGAACTCGCCGCCGGCCGTGAGCCTTCGCGGGCTCTATCGGTCGCGGTTGCTGTGGCCTCGGCACGGGCATTTTCACCACGTATGGATGAGTTCGATCCTGAACTGCTCCAATCGCTGCTGCACGATGTGGCGCTGGATGAGATTTAGCAACGGTCCCCGCTCGCCGGCGAATCCCCTTTGCAGTATCTTACGCGACGCTCTGCGGAGGATTCCATGAACGTCACCGGCACCTGGAAAGGTGAGTACAGCTTTGAAGAATCAGAAGGCGGCGCTGGCAAGGCCGTCGCCGGGCTCGTCGTCACGTTTACCATGAAGATTAAACAGGGGTGGCTGGGGAGTTTCTCTGGCACCATCCAGGACGATCCGCGCACTGGTTTTCCTGAACAGGGCGACGTGAAGGGAAAGGTCAAAGGCAACGTCATCGTATTTGAAAAGTCGATGCCGAAGCTTCGCCTGATTCATGAGCACGGTCTGGTGACGCTGGAGCAATGGGCGGAGCGTCGCAAAGTCGTCATGGACACGGATATGCCACATCCCAAAATTCGGCATCTGGGTGACTTCTCAGCGGATGGCAATTCCGTGGAAGGGACTTGGCTCATGGATGAACACAGCCTGTCCGTTCCGGGCAGTTATGAACGCCTGCAGATCCCCACGCTCGCGGGCACATGGAAAATGACCCGCGCGGAATGAACGTCTTCAGGGCTGAACCGGAAAACCATGAACTTCAGACCGCCGCTTGAATCGTTCCAGGCAGTATCCCATGGCAAACGCGAGCAGGCAGATGAAGAGAAGGAATCGGTATATAACGATTTCCGCCCGCACAATGTCAAATGACAGATTCATCCAGGACATCACCAACGCGATAAACCACTGACCCAGTTGTAAGACGACCTGCCCCGCGGCCCCGCCGGCCTGCAGAAGGAGCATCTTCGATGCAGGGTTCTTTTTGAACGCGAAGAGGGCCATGACACTCATCGCGGCCCACGGCAACACCGTGACCCCTGTGACGAGCAAGTCCCACAAGGTCGACATGAAACTATTGGCCATAATGGTCCTTTCCGATAGGGCGCGGCGTTTCTCTCACGGCAGTTAGCATGTGCCGCGTATCATAGCGACTTCATCATGGTCTGCATTCAGTTGAACTCCAGGTTGGAAAACTTGGTGGTAAAAGGGCAGAGGGCCGATAGGGCGGGATCGCATTTTTTTGCCCTCCTCATACAACGATGGAGCCCTTCATGTCCCATGATTCCGGAAAGCCAGGCCGCATGATCGTTTCGCTGCAGATCGGCGGTTTTTTCTTTGCCCTGGCCAATGTCGTCTGTGTTGCCATCCTTGCCTGGACGTATGTGCATGTGAAGCTGGAGCCTAAAACGCTAGAGGTCAAAGGATCGGCGCGGAAGGCAATCCAGTCCGACCTCATCTCGTGGAGCGGCACAATGGTGGCGCGCGACAAGGACCTGATCGCCTCCTACGACAAGCTGAAAGGCGACGCCGACAAAGTCGCAGCATTTTTGAAAGCAGCCGGGGTGCCCGCGGAAGAAGTCACTTTTTCCTCGATTTCCACCAACAAGGTTTACGAGAAGGAGGCAATTCAGCCGCCGGCAGTTGCGGGTCAGCCGGCGCCTTCCCCGCAGATCGTGACGACAAATCGCGTTGCGCTCTATGAATTGACGCAGTCGGTTTTCATTGAAACTAAGGATATGAAGATCGTGCCCGAAGTTTCGCGGTCCGTTACCAGCTTGATCAAGGATGGTGTTGAGATCGACTCGGGTTCGCCGCGCTATCTGTACACAAAACTTTCCGAGCTCAAGATCGACATGCTGGCCGACGCCACGCGCGACGCCACAACGCGAGCGACTCAGATCGTCACGAATGCCAATGGTAAACTTGGTCATCTCGTCGAGGCAAAGATGGGGGTGATGCAGATCAACCCGAAGGGCTCATCCGCAACCAGTGCTGAGGGGAACAACGACAGCACCAGCTTCGAAAAAGAAATTACTGCGGTGGTTACTGCGAGTTTTGAGCTGCGGTAGGAGGGTTGCCCGGATCTTTGCTTTGTTCGACAGGGGACGTGTCCGCAGGCAAACCCTGCGTTGTTGCCGGACGGCTTTCGAATTCGCGCGGCAGTTCCAGGAAGCCGTGTTCCGCGCCGCTTTCCTTCTTTTCAAGCCGGTGGCCGATCCAGAAGACCAGGGCGAAGAGTGCGGCGATAAATACCGCTCCCATGAAGATGGCGGCCATGATCCAGATGTAATAAGCGCCGGCCATCACGCCCCCCGGAGCGCGCGGCGTTTTTCAACGAAGGTCTCGCGCGTCGTTTTCGATGCCTGTACGAATTCCCGGATGGCCGTCTCGTCCCCCTTTTCGATCGCGGTGCGGAGGGTTGCCAACTCGGCCGAGAAGCGGCTCATCGCCTCCAGTACGGCATCACGGTTCGTCAGATAAATATCCGTCCACATGGACGGATCGCTGCCGGCGATGCGGGTCATGTCCGTGAAGCCGCCCGCCGCCGCCTCAAGTGCCGCCGGGTCTTTGCCAGCGGCGAGCATCAGAGAAAAGGCCATGGCATGAGGCAGATGGCTGACGGCCGCGACGCGCCGGTCATGGTCCGCCGCCGAGCACCGTGTCACCCGCATGCCAATTTGCGTCCACATCGCCGAAATGCGATCAAACGCCGCGTCGGAGGTGGGCGTACTCCGCTCCGGTCCGCACATCAGACAAACGGCTCCCTCGTACAGGTTCTCTCGAGCGGCATCCGGCCCGGTCTTCTCGCTACCGGCCATCGGGTGCGACCCGATAAATGCGGTATGGCCGGGCAGCAAGTCCGCCGCCCATCGCGCAATCTGCGTTTTGGTGGAACCAACATCCGTCACAAGTGCGCCGGGGGCCAACCTGGGGGCAATGACACGGAATAACTCGGGGAATTGGAGGATAGGGACACAAATCACCACCAGGTCTGCGGCCGGAGCCAAGACTCCGTCCAATGTGCCGCCGCTGACAGCAAGGGCTGCGTCATCCGTTGCCCGGTGGATTGCCCCGCGTTGCTTGGCGGTGCTGACGGAAAGAGAGCCAGCACGCCCTACACCCGTGATGATTCTGGCGAGGTTGCGGCGGCGGAGGGCGAGGCCCAGGGACGTGCCTAGCAGGCCGCAGCCGATAATCACGACATGTTCAAACGGTTTTTCCATCGGGCGCAGTGTAGTCTGTCGCTTTGTCCCTTGCCATGCGGGCGTGTGCCGCCGTGTTCCTGCTTACGGCAGGTTTGGCACTGGTGCGCCGCCGCCCTGCATTTGTGCTTCCATCTGCTTGATCGCCTCCTGGACGCCCATAATGGTGGAAATCGGCAAGTGCATTTCCGCTGTCATCGTATTTCCGACCACGCCCACGCTCATCACCATCGGAGGGACGGGCTTGGCAGCAGGAGGCAGCGGAGCACCGGCGGCAGGCTGGCCCATGCCCGCAATCATCGGCACCAGGCCTACCCAACGCGCGATGGGCATGTACGCGACCCCTACCGGATTTGTAACAATCTGATCTTTCATCGCCACAATCTCCGGCATCTTCGAAAGATCACTTGAATTTGACTGGGCCGCGGCCACCGAGGATTCCAGCGTCGTGTTGTCGGAACCATAGATCATGAGGAACTTCTTCCCCACGATTCCGGAATAAACGGTCATGCCATCGGGGCCATAGATGCGGTTAACAGCCTCGATGGCGACTTTGCTCTCCGCGCGGACCGGCTTCTCAGGTGTCTCGTCACGCAGCGCGATCTTGACGGTCATCCGGGTCAACTGCACCCCCTTGATGTTAACGGCATTTGGCGTAACCGTGACGGTCTGCTTCAAATCCGGGTCCATCGTCTGGTTGGCTAGCAGGCCCTTTGACGACTCAAGCTGCAGATCTAAAAGCTTCTGCGGGTCGCTGGTGTCGACGAGGATTGCTCCGTTCAGCAAGCCATTCTTACCTCCCGCGGCAGGGTCCAGAAAAACGTAGGAGGTCCCCTTCACGATCGACAGTTCCTGAAGGATCATGTTGAAGGCCTTTTTGATCTCCGGCAGTCGCTCATCTTTCGACAAGCTGGGATCTGCCGAAAGCTTATCGAGAATAGCGCGCAACGGGTTCTGCAACGTTTCGCCATTGAAGCGCATCGAGCCCGCCACCAGGAAATTTCCACTGGGCAACCCATCGAGACTGGGGGCCGTTTGGCTGTCCTGGGATGCCACAAATTTACCGAAGGGCGAGTTTGCCTTGAAATCGCCGGAGACGCCGAGCGTCGCGCCGGATTCCGTCAGCCGGATGGTGAACATGCCAGAGTTGGTATCCGCGAGAAACTCTTTGGCAAAGTCCACGAAGCCATCGATCATCAGCTTGAGACCCGCGCCCTCCAGCGCGTCCTGTTTGGTCACCTGCGTCCGCAGCTCGAGCTCACCCGCCGCGGTGCTTCTGACGTCGTCGAGCAGCTTGTCGGCGCCGGCACTGAGCTTCGGGATATTGGCCCAGAAAACAAAGTCGTTGGTTTCGAACACTTTCAATGTGCCAGGCGAAACGGTCTTGTTAAATGCATCGCCCCGCGCGATGTAGGAGGCCAGGTCTTCCTTCTTGGGAGAGATGGCGACCCACTTTCCGGCGACGACGGCGACGAAGCCTTTCTGGTCGGGGTTGTCAGGCATGGTGACGATGGAAATGCCGTCCTTGTCCGCTGCGGTCGGCTTGAAGGGCTCGAGCATGAGTTTGGCGTTGGTGGTCGGGAGGAGGAGGACTGCCGGTGGTACATCGGCGGCAAAATAGGGTTGGCTGGCATTCTCAGGGGCGGGCTTCAGCATGACGAGAGCAGCGGATCCATTGGGGTCGAAGCCTTCTTCAATGCCGATGGAACGCGTCAGGTAGCCGATCGGATCGGGCGGGACGGGAAGATCGAGGCGCGTGCCGGCATTGGCGATCTTTGTGCCCAGGGCACGCACGTTGTTGAGGACGATAACCCCATAGGCATCGCCCGGGATTTGTTTTAGGACGTCGGGTTCCGCGGCCCGGGCGATGCCGGCGATCGCCATCGCCAGAATCGCCGCCACTACACCGGAACGCCGCAACGAGACACGCTTGCACTGGAACATCTTCAATCCTTAATAATGACCTGTCTATGTCCTTCATTGGGAGCGCGAAAAACGATGGCTTTGCTCCCGGGGTTTATACGCATTTCCCAGCGAGGCGGTAGCATATCGCATGCCAAGACCGTCTGCACTGGATGGTTGAATCGGCCCGGAAAGTACTCCTGCATCAGCCTAAAAAACGCGTGCGGCAGGCATGACAAATCCATGAGCCGCAGGTCATTCTATTCAACGGTTCGGTGATTCAAAAAAATCAGAAATTATTTTCAAAAACGGCGGGATTTTTCTTGCATGCCTTGCGGGCGAAATGTACAAGTAAAACAGCCGGACGAGGAATGGTTTTTTAGGTTCTCTTTATGGAGACACACCATGCCCCATCGTCGCACTTCAGGCGCCAAAGTCCGTTCTCACAAGATTGGTATCGGGAATTCGCGGTATGCGAAGGGCAAGCAGGCCCGCTTGATGAACAAGCGCATGCTGTCGGACTATTTCCGGTATCCGGATTTGGCGGCCTGATCGGACGCACTTCGTAAGTCGCTCCGCGCTCTGGCGGAGCATGCTTAAAATTTGGGGGAGAAGTTTCGCTCCATGTGGGATGCCGTCGCATGCGTGCATCGACGGAGTGGAGCTTGGTGCCGTTTCCCCGGGCGCTCCTAAAGCGCAGGCATGCGCAGCGCCTGGGGAAGCGGTCATTTTTTTGCTTTGGCGGGGGGGAATCGTTTCGCCGGCATTCGTCTCGGGTGAATCAACGCATGAGATCACGTCCAATCAGGCATCCGGTTGTGCGCCGGTAGGCATGCAGATACACGGTGGATTGTCTGTGCGGATCATAGGGGGGACGCGGATGCCACGGCTTTGTATCATGGGCCCCGCATAGCGGAGGAAATTCCATGAGCCACGGACGATTTCAGTGGGGCATTCTGGGCACGGGTCACATCGCTGGCGTCTTTGCAGAGGGCGTGATTGGGTCAGAACGCGGCGAGCTTGCTGCGGTTGGTTCCCGCCAGTGCGGGACGGCAGAAGCCTTCGGGGCAAATTACAAAATCTCAAAGATGCATGCCACCTATGAGGCGCTGCTTGCGGATCCTACGGTGCAGGGGATTTACAATTCGCTGCCCAACTCCATGCATCATGAATGGACGATCAAAGCACTGCGTGCGGGGAAGCACGTGCTGTGCGAAAAGCCGCTGGCGACCAATCTGTCACAGGTGAAGGAGATGTTTGCCGAGGCGAAAAAAGCGGGCCGTGTGCTGGTGGAAGCTTTCATGTATCGCTCTCATCCCATGACCAAAGCTCTGTTGAAGACGGTTGCCGAGGGGCGGATCGGGAAGGTCCGAATGATCCGGAGTTCGTTCATCTACGCCACGAGCAGCATCGCGGGGAACGTGCGCTTCAGCCAGCCCCTGGCGGGCGGGTCGTTGATGGACATCGGCTGTTACTGCATCTCCTATTCACGGCTCTTCGCCGGTGCCGAGCCCACGCGGATGCAGGCGTACGGACACATGCATGAAACGCACGTGGATGACTATGCCGCCGGCATCATGTATTTCCCGGGTGACATTACCGCGGACTTCGCCTGCGGTATGACACTCTGTGCCGATAACACGGCGTCGATTCTCGGAACCGAAGGCTATCTCGAAATCCCCGTCCCCTGGAAGCCCCCTGCGAAGGATGCCCAGTTCACGCTGGTGGATCGGCAGGGGAATCGTCACGTGACGCGTGTCGATGCCGGCAAGCACCTGTATGCGCTGGAAGCCGACGACTTCGTGGCCACGGTGCAGGACCACGTGCCGGCCGCGTTCAGCGAGCAGGACTCCCTGGGGAACCAGCACTGTCTCGATGAAATGCGGCGACAGATTGGCGTTAAGTTTTAAGCATTAATTAACAATGGGCATCTGGGCCGGAGCGGCGGGCCGCGGCAATTCATTGTGCGGGCCGATCGTCCACTTGGCGGCAAAGATGGGGAAGGTCATCACCAGCATCCAGATGCCTGCGGCGAGGAAGCGGTTAATCATGATGGCGTGGTTCTGCAACGCCCACGGGCCCCAGACCAGCATGGCAAATGCGGCACCAGTGCCGATGGAATTCAGCCAGTGCTTGGCGAAGAGTGTCTTGGATGCGTGATCTGCACGGACCTTCAGGCCAACCAGCAGGAGCGAAGCGGATACGCACGCAATGCCGAACATGAAGGCAAACCGCATCGCGACTTCTTCAGGCTTCTGAGGAGCACCGGAGATCGCTGCTTCGCCCAGCAGCAGCGTGATGCCCATAGCAATAGACCCCATCCCGAAGCCGGCGACGGTCTTCGGAATGAACTCGGCGTCCGGATCGGACTCGGAACGATATTCGAGGAGGGCAGGAAGCTCGCGGAGCAGCGGTTGAGCTGCTGAGGAGAGAGTTTCCAGAGTGTCCGTCTGCGGCGCGGCGCCTTGGGGAAGGCTTTCGAGAGCAATCGACATGTTCAACCATCCAGAGAGAGATGCACACACTGGAGCAGTTGCGAGAGGTGTGCATGAATTATGTAGGGATCATCGTTTGGATGTCCAGTGAAATGTGGTGGAAATGCTTGAAAATTCTAACGATTCTTCGTGAATGATTTCTCGAAGTTCGATGCGTCCGCGATAAATTTTTGACTACGGGCACGCTGTATTGAAAGGGGAGCGCAGACGGGCACGTCGAGGCACTTCGCTCTCGAAGTGGTTCCCTTGTTTGGGGACCGGAGGAGGAACGGGGCGACGCTCTGGTGACTGCCTCATCCCGGGCGAACCTGTTCAGTTGGTCATCTGAAGCCGGCGATGTGCACGGGACCGGAGAGTTGTCCGCGGGATAGCCCTTTGACTAGTCGGGTGCTCGCGACTTGGGAACGGCTGTTGAGGAACGTCTCACCTTGATGCGGTATTTTTACGGAGTTTGCGCGGTGGCGTGACGATGTGGCCGGTCTGACGGCGGGTATCGAGAGGACGAGAAAAACTGAGGTGCGAGCGTGTTCATGCGGCATTTATGCGCGGGCTGGAGGATGAAGAATGTGCCGATAAATTCTGACAAAAGTCATTCCCGTTCCAGACGATCTAGCGCCGAGCATTTGCTCTGCGCCAAAAATGTGGTAATCTATTGATCGAAGGCAGTCGCCCCGTGTGATGAAGGCCCCACAAAGATTGCAAACTGCAAGGGTGTGGGAAAAAAACTTTTCATCTGACACCTTTGACCACTTCACACCGGGCATAAGCTAGCCTATACTGCTGTCAGTTAACTTTGTCCTTCTCCCAACGGCTCGCGTTCGCCTCCCTGGCATCGCGAGCCGTTCCTTTTTTATCGTGTACCCGTCCATCTTGAAGCTGCGCACGCGGGTGGTTAACGTGCCACGCATGAAGGACTCAACGCGCACGTCTGTTGAGGACTTCCAGTTCAGGGTGATCACCGCGGGGAGGCCAAATGAGCATGCGGAACCTGCTTTCGTACCTATGGATCACGCTTTTGGTCGCGCTCCCCGCGTGTTCGCAAGCGGGGGCCCCCGATAGATCAGCGCGCATCCCCAAGCTGACGCCGACTGACCTCTCAGCCATCCGGGGCGCCAACTATCGCGGTGCGGGTGCGGCCGACACGACGGACTATTGGCGGCACTACAGCTCCGCCGAAACAGAGCGCGATCTCACGTATGCCGACCGTCTGAAGCTGAATCAGCTTCGCGTATTTGTAAACGTTGCGTCCTGGGAGGCAGATCGGTCGGCGTTTCTTCGCAATCTGGTCGATCTCCATCGCGCCTGTGCACGTCACCAGATTGGCCTGATGATCACCATTGGCGATACCGCTACGTTTATCGCCGCGGACGGGACCATTGACCGGACACGGATCCAGCAATTCATAACCGCACTTGTGGGAGCGATTGGCCAAGAGCCTGCCTTGGCATTCTGGGATGCGTCCAACGAGCCGGATTACAACGCCGCGGGCAGCCCCCCCGATCGCCAAACCAAGCGAATGGAGATTGCGCGTCAGATCGCAGCGCTTTTCCATGAGCTGGATCCGAAAACGCCTGTGACCATCGGCGTCGCGAACGAGCGGAACATGGAAGTGCTGGCAGACGTGGTCGATGTGCTGTCATTCCATAACTACCTCTCCACGCGACAGGCGATTGCAGACGATGTTGCCCGCGCCAAGGCGTTCGCCGCCCGCACCGGGAAACAGGTGATCGATACCGAACTGGGATGCATCGCACGCGCCAACCCCTATGACGTGACTCTTGAAGAACATATGAAGGCCAACGTCGGCTGGTATGTGTGGGAACTTATGATCACCAAACGGTGGGGAAACGTTCACGGCATCTTCTATCCGGACGGCACGGTACGCGACCCTTCCATTCCTGCCGCGATGTTCGGCTTCTTCCGCAACCGCAGCGAAAACGCGCTTCCGGAAAACGTCAACCGGGAAAACTGGGTGAATACCGACATTGCCGGCGCGCAATCCTGGCTCGACAACCCCGGCGCATCGTGGACCGATGGCCTGAACGCGACTGAGCGGCTGGCCAATCTGCTGGAAGGGGGCCAGTTGATCGCCATGCGCGAACCACCGACACGCAGCATCGCGCTGCTGCGAAAGGGCGCTCCAGATCCCGCGGCCCTGCGTCAGCTCACCAACCAATACATCGCGCTGCTGAAGCCGTTGGAAAAGCCGAATGCGACAGCAACAACCGGCGTGCGGACAGGTCCGATGCCCGCCACGCGGGCTCCGCAGGTCGTTTATCCATTGAAGCGCCGTGAGAGTTCGCGCACGCCGGTGGACACTGCCACCATCCGTGGCGCGAACTATCACTATGCAGAGTTTGGCGGGGCGCCCGGGATGTGGAGCAACTACTCGAACGCGATCACAGAGCGGGATCTCGATTATGCCAAGCGTGTCGGGATCAACCAGATTCGCACCTTTCTCGCTTATCCGGCATACCAGGCGGATCCGGCAAAGTTCATCCAGAACCTGCGGCACCTGGTCCGTGCGGCAGACGCGCGGGGGATCGGCGTCATGCCTGTGGTGGCTTACAGCGCTGAGATGCAGCAAGGGGCGTATCCAGGCGCGGAGGAATTCGCCAGGGTGCTGGTGGATGCCATCGGCAAAGAACCGGGGCTGGCTTTCTGGGATGTATTCAATGAACCGGACTACCCGCCGAACCAGCCGGAACGGTCCGCGCCGCGCGTGGCGTTTGCCAAGCACATGGCCGGCGTTTTTAAGAAGCTCGACCCCAATACTCCGGTGACCATCGGGTTTGCCTACGAGTACACGATGGAGGATTGTGCCGATGCCGTCGATGTTCTGGTGTACCACGGCTACCAGCAGACGCGCGAAGCGGTGCGATATGACATTGAGAAAGCGCGTCTTGCGGGTGCGAAAGCGCATAAGCCGGTTTTGAACAGCGAAGTGGGGTGCGTTGCGCGCGCGAATCCGTACGACATGGCGATCAGTGAGTACATGGATGCCCGTGTGGGATACTACATGTGGGAGTTGATGATTGTCTGGAATGGACGAGGCTGGGGAGACGTGCATGGGATCTTTTATCCGGACGGGACGATCCGCGATCCATCGATCCCAATGGCGGTGATGGGGATCTTCCGCAATCATGGTGCGGAGGTGGTACTGGAAGTGCCCGATCGGGAAAACCGAGTGGCCCAAACGATTAACAACGCGCGCAACTGGCTCTCGAACGCTAACGCGAACTGGGCTGCGGGGTTGGATGTTGCGGAGGTGGCGGCCAATCTGCTGGAGTCGGCTCAGCTTGTGCCGCTGCATGAGCTGCCGACGCGGCGGGTGGCGCTGCTCCGTCGCGGGGGTGAGGATAGAGCGGCTCTGCGGTCGTTGTTGGAGGCGCAGATTGCGGCACTTCAGCCTTTCGTGCGGCAGGCGGCGGCACAGCCATAGCTCCTGCGGGGGCATTTTCGGTATGATACTTCCCGCGGGTTCCAGTGCAGGGAGCGAAAGGCGGATTGGTGAAGACGCGTGATGTACATCAGAGACCAGCCCAAAAGGGATTTACCCTCATTGAGCTGCTGGTAGTGATTGCGATCATCGCGTTGCTGATCGGCATTTTTCTGCCGGCGTTGGGAAAGGCGAAGGAACGGGCGAAGCGGTCGGCCTGTCTGAGCAATCTCCACCAAGTTCATCTCGCGTTTGCCATCTATGCACAGGATTACCGGGACCAGGTGCCGATCGGGTATCGCTCGGTCTCCAAGCAGTTCAACAGCATGATCTATTCGGCGACGGCATCACGGTGGGTGCTCTTTGGCGTGTTGCAGCAGGGGGGTTACTTGCCTTCGACGAACGTGTTGTTCTGCCCGTCGGAAACGAACCCCAAGTTCATTTTCAATACGGGGGACAATCCGTGGCCGATGAACGCGCCGCCCAAGGTGAATGTCCAGGCGGGGTACGCGTCGCGGCCGGAAAAGCAGCTTCCCGATGACCTGAGTGCGCCGCCTGCCACGATGCTGCCGCCCTATCTCCCCAGCCTGATGGATTTCCGGCTGAAGGCGATCTTTGGGGACCTGACGGCGGCGGCGAACCGCGTGGCCACGCGGCATGTCACCGGGAACAATGTGCTGTATGGGAACGGGGCAGCGCGGTGGGTGCCGTTGTCGAAGTTTGACCAGCCGGCCGCGCAGTGGCCGGAGCCATCTCCCGCGCCGGTGGCGACCTACAACGCGACGCAGGATCTCATCTGGCAGGCGTTTGATCAGAACTGACCAGCGGCAGCGGCAAATCATGACCAGAAGGTTAGGTTTTGCCCATTTCGGCTCCGCCGCAATTCATAAAAGAAATTGACGAAATGAGGATGCTAGAAGTAGGATGCGCGTCAGAGCATCATTTCTGCTAGCCAAGCCGCTGCATGGGCCGACCGCGTCCACGGCGGAGGTCATACGATCCCGGAGAAACACATGAGCGACGATCTCGAACTTCCTTCGCGCAGGAGCATGGGCAAACAGCTCATCGGCATGGCGGCGGCAACAGTAGCTGTTCCCGCCATTGCACAAATGGCCCAGGCGGCGGCGCCGGCACCTGCGGCACCCCCAGCCGCTGAAGGCGCACCCGCTGCCGCACCTCCGGGCCGCGGTCGGGGTGCACCGGGCGGCGGGCGCGGTGGTCCTGGCGGTGGCGCTGGCCCCGCGGGTTCAGTGACCTTTAACACCGTGCTGACGAAACTGAAAGCCGGCAAGCAGGTCTTCAGCAACACGCTTTCGGAGCCGGACCTCGACGCAGCCAAGCGTGCATGCCAGGGCGTCGACTTCATCTGGATTGAGATGCAGCACAGCACGCTGACGTGGCGTGAATCGCAGAACCTGATCAATGTGATCGCGGCCGAGGGGTGCATCCCGTTCGTGCGAGTGCCATCGGCGAATGAGAGTGATATCCAGAAGGCCACGGATGCCGGGGCGCTGGGGATCATCGTTCCGATGTGCGATTCAGTGGAACGGGCACGCGACGCGGTTAATTTCGCGAAGTATCCCGTTGGCAACCTGCAGAACCCGAACACGAAGCCGTGGGGGCGTCGCAGCTCCGGCGGGAACCGGGCGGCGCAGCTGTGGCCCAATTATGCGGCCAATGCGAACAACAACATCATGATTTTGATTCAGATTGAGAATCCGGCAGGCGTGGGGCTGATCGACACGATTCTTGATCAAGTCGAAGGGATCGACATTGTGATGGTGGCGAGCAACGATTTCGGCGTGCAGGCGGGCGACCGCGACGGCTCGCCGACGTACAACGCCCGCGAGGAAATCGTGCGGAAGTCGGTGCTGGCGCACGGCAAGTACCTTGCCGGCCCCTCGAACTGGGCGAACCGTCCCGGTTACACCTTCTTCCAGGGACGTGGCGGCGCTACGACCAACGGCTACGAAGCCCGCTGAGCGCTGAATCCTTGCCGATAGAAAAACAGGCCCGTGAAGACGCATCCATCTTCGCGGGCCTGTTTTATTTTTGCTTTCTTTGCTCTTACTTAACGACGTGGTAGTCGATCGGCGGGACGGCACCGGGTACCACATAGGCGAAGAAAAGCGCCATCAGTCCCACAAGGATTGCAAGGAAAATGCTGTGCTTGATGGTGAAGCGGAAGAGCTTTGCCTCATCCTTGGCTTTCAGGCCGGTTGCCGCAGCGGCGACGGCGATGCTTGCCAGCGAAATCATTTTGCCCATGACGCCCGCGGCGGAGTTGACCGACGTGGTCAGGACCGGACTAAGCTGTAGATGCACCGCCGTCTCTTTCTGGAGGTTCCCGAAAAGAGCGTTGGCCGAAGTGTCGCTGCCAGTCAAAAATACGCCCAGCCAGCCGATGATCGCGCTGAAGAAGGGAAATGATTTTCCGGTATTTGTGAGCGCCAAGCCGAGCGTGGAGGTCATCCCGGAATAGTTCATCAGGTAGGCCATGCCCAGCATGGAGGTGATCGTCACGATCGGTTTTGCCAGCTGCTTCCACGTGCCCGTGTATTCTTTCCAGAAACGCTTCGGGCTCACGCGAAGCACCAGGGCCGTCGCAATGGAGGCAAGGAGGCACGCCGTCCCCGCCGCCGCCAGCCAGTTTAATTGATAGAGCGCCGGATAGTCCGCACCGCCAGGCTTGGCCACCACCGGCGGCATGCGCTTGACCAGGTTATGGAGCCCGGGCACCTGAATGTTGTTCAACTTGGACGATGTCGGACTACCGGTCACCGGATCAAACGTCACCACATTCGACATCAGGTTGTGCGAGGCCTGATCAATCTTCAGTTTGATGGGTGCATGTCCCCATACCAGCACGAATGCCACCAGAAGAATGTATGGAACCCACGCCGCGAGAATCTGCCCGCCGGTGTGCGGCACCGCCCGGTGCGTTACGGCAACGTCGTCCTGCAGGCGATAAATGGTCTTGGGTTTCCAGAACTTCAGAACCAGCGCCATGCATCCGATGCACGACAGCGAACTCAAAATATCCGTCAGCTCCGGCCCCATGAAATTAGAGACCGCAAACTGCACCGCGGCAAAGGAGACACCGCAAATGATCACCGCGGGAAGCACTTCCATGGTCTTCTTGAGGCCCACCATGACCAGAAGAAGATACATCGGAATGAAGACCGAGATGATCGAGCAGAGCCGCCCGGTCATTGCGCTCAATGGCTCAACGGGCATGTCCGTAACACGCGCCAGCGTGGTCACCGGAATGCCGATCGATCCAAACGCCACCGGGGCCGTGTTGGCCAGCAGGCAAATCCCGGCGGCATAGAACGGCGAGAAACCCAGGCCCACCAGCAGTGCGCCCGAGACTGCCACGGGCGCGCCGAAGCCTGCCGCCCCTTCAATGAAGGCACCGAATGAGAATGCGATAAAGAGCGCCTGCAGGCGGCGGTCGTTCGTCAGGCCGCCGATGGAATCCTTGATGATCTCAAATTTTCCAGTCTCCACGGCAAGGCGATAAAGCAGGATCGAGGTGAACACGATCCAGGCGATCGGAAAGAAGCCATATGCCGCACCGAAGAGGGTGGACATGACGGCGAGCTTTGCGGGCATACCGTAGGCGGCGAGCGAGATGATCAGAGCCGAGGCCAATGCGGCAAGTGCCGCCATCCACGCGGGCCTCCGGAAGACGCCCAGCATGGCAAAGAGGACGAGGATCGGAATGACCGCGACGGCTGCCGAGAGCCCCAGGCTTCCGCCGACGGGCTCATAATTCTGTTGCCACATGTATCCCTCAACTTGGTTTGACGTGAAGTGCGGAGTGTAGACGCGGAGAAAAAATTCCACAATTCCCCTCGGTTGGGGAGAATCTTCGCCAAAACCTCACGACGCCCCTCGCCTTGACGCTCCCACGGACCGCTTCGTAGAATCCAGTTAAGGCTTGGAACCCCGGGCTCCCTTTCAAATCTTCGCCTGTCGACCGTTTCCTCCGGGCTCCCTCGTCTGAAACAGTTCTTGCAAATGGATTTCGGAATGACGAACCGCTCGATCTTCCTCCTTGTGCTGGCCGGAATTCTTCTGGGCGCGGCATCGGCCCCTTCCACAAGTTCACGTTCGGCATCAACCGCTCCCGCGAGGGCGGCGTCCACGACGTCTGCACCGGCGACGACCCCCTCCACCTCCTCCCGCCCTGCCGCCGCCCGGTCGACGCTTGACGGCGTCTTCAATGACGAACAGGTCGCGCGCGGTAAGAAGTTCTACCTCAATAGCTGCGCCCGCTGCCATGGCGACACGCTTAATGGAAACGATGATGCCGTCGCACTGATCGGCGCGGAATTTATCGGGACCTGGAGCGGCAAACCGGTCTCGGAGCTGGTCGAATACACCCGCACCCAGATGCCCGGCGACAGCCCGGGAAATCTGCCACGCAAGGAAATCACCGACATCGTCGTTTATCTCCTGAGTGCCAACGGCGCTCCCGCCGGCAAAGCGGAACTTTCTTCCGAACTTGATGACCTCAAACGCGTTCAACTTCAGGTGAAAAAATGAGACGGAACCTTCTCGCTTCCCTCACCCTTGCGGCCACGCTCGCCGTTTCGGCAACGACGGCTTTCGGCCAAAAGGGCGCCGCGGACGGCCAGTGGCGCTATTACGGTGGCGATGCCGGCAACACCAAATATTCACCACTGGACCAGATCAACGCGTCCAACGTCAAAGACCTGAAAATGGCCTGGCGGTGGAAAATCGACAACCTGGAGAGCCTCTGGGAATGCACGCCTCTTATGATTGATGGCGTGCTTTACATAACCGCCGGTGCACGGCGCGATGTGTTCGCCCTGAATGCCGCCACCGGTGAGACGATCTGGAACTATCACCCGGACGAAGGGGAACGCGGTCAGCGCGCCCCGCGCACGCAGAACCGCGGCGTCGCCTGGTGGACAGATGGCAAGAATGACCGCCGCGTCATCCTTATTACGCCCGGTTACCAGCTGGTCGCCATTGACGCCAAGACCGGCAAAGCCATCCCGACCTTCGGCACGGAAGGCATCGTCGATCTCAACATCGGGCTCGACCGCGACGTTGTCCCCCCGGGCAAGATCGGCGCCAGTTCGCCTGCCATCGTCATTCGCGACGTGATTGTCGTCGGCGCGGCGCTTCAGGCGGGCACGGCGCCCGCGACCAAAGAGAATGTCCCCGGTTACATCCGCGGCTACGACGTTCATACCGGCAAGCTCCTCTGGACGTTCAAGACCATCCCCCAGGCCGGCGAGTTCGGCAATGAAACCTGGGAGAACGATTCGTGGAAATACACTGGCAACACGGGGGCCTGGGGCCCTCTCGCCGGCGATGAAGAACTTGGCTATGTGTACATCCCTGTTGAAATGCCGACGGGCGATTTCTATGGCGGCACGCACCTTGGCGATAATCTCTTCTCCGATTGCCTAGTCGCTCTCGATGCAAAAACCGGCAAACGCATCTGGCATTACCAGACCGTTCACCACGACGTGTGGGATTATGATCTCTGCGCCCCGCCCATCCTCTACGATCTCGAAATGGGCGGCAAAAAGGTCAAGGCCATTGCCGAGGTCACCAAACAGGCGCTCACCTTCGTGCTCGACCGCGAGACCGGCAAGCCCATCTGGCCCATCCCTGAAGTGCCGGTGCCCCAGTCCGATGTTCCCGGCGAGAGAACTTCGCCCACGCAGCCCATTCCGACCAAGCCGTTGCCTTTTGATCGCGTCGGGATCACCGAGGATGACCTGATCGATTTCACGCCGGAGCTCAAATCGCAGGCGAAACAGACGCTGTCGCAATATCGCACGGGTCCGATCTATTTGCCGCCAATGGTCGCAAACACTGACGGGAAAATCGGAACGCTCATCCTCCCGCACCACACGGGCGGCTCGAACTGGCCCGGCGGATGCTTTGATCCTGAAACCGGAATTCTCTATGTCTCTTCGCTGACAAATCCGGACGGCCTGTCGCTTTCTCAGGCGAGCCCGGAACGTTCCAATATGGGATACGTCGGTGGCGGTGGTCGTGCTCCTGCTGGCGGCCGTGGGGCCGGGGCGGGGCGCGGCGCACGCGGTGCCGGCGGGCCGGGAGGGCCGGGCGCGGTGGCGGGGGCGCCGGGAGCGGCGGCACCGGCCGAGGGTGAACTACCTTCTCGCGGCTCGGCTCCGGGCGGCGGCGGTGGTTTTTATCCAGCTGAAGGGCCCGCACCTGCTGGCGGTGGCCGCGGTGGCATCGGCCCGCAAGGGCTTCCAATCATCAAGCCACCCTGGGGCCGCATTACGGCGATCAGCCTGAAGACCGGTGATCACGTGTGGATGGTGCCCAATGGTGACGCACCGGATGCTGTGAAGAACAACCCCGCGCTCAAGGATCTGAAACTCGACTTCTCCACGATGGGCAAGCCGGAGCGAGCCCCTCTGATGGTGACCAAGACGCTGCTGTTCAGTGCGGATGGCGCGGGCCTGTTCAATTCCGGTCCGGGCGGCGGAGGCAAGATGTTCCGCGCCCACGACAAGGCCACCGGCAAAGTCATCTTCCAGGACGAGCTGCCCTCAAACGTGACCAGCATGCCTATGACGTACATGGCCAATGGCAAACAGTACATCGTCGTCGCCACAGGCGCGCGTGGCATTCAAGGTGAACTGATTGCGCTGGCGCTTCCCTGATTTGCCGGCGCAGGCGGTGTCTTTTCGGGTTCCGGGCTCGTCCGCGTTTCCACGACGGCGAGATGAATGAATTGCAGCTTGGCAACGACCGGCTTGGGCATGACGAACGGATAAAAATCCTGCTGGCCCATGCTGCGTGCCAGCTCATTGAGCACCATGGTCAATTCAACCCACGAATTTAAGAGCGTGAGGAAGCGGTCTGCACCGGGGTCATCAGGTGCGTAGAGGTCTTCCTTGGTGAAGGGCTGGATGCGGCTTTCCAGATCCTCGGTATCGAGGCCAAATCCGAGTGCCGTGCCCAGGCTGTCGACGACATGAAGATAGTGGGCCCAGGTTTCGGCCCAGTCTTCCCACGGATGTACGGACGCGTAGGAACTGATGTGGCGGTCGCGCCAATCGGCAGGGGGGCCCTGTTCATAATTACGCTTCAGGGCGTCGGCATAGCTGGTGGACTCGTCGCCGAAAACCTTCCGGAATTTTTCGTGCCAGGGGGTATTGAGGATGAGCCGGTCCCAATAATAGTGACCGACTTCGTGGCGGAAGTGTCCCAGAAGCGTGCGATAGGGTTCGCGCAGTTCCTGTTTCATTTTTTCGCGCTTGGCGTCGTCGGCCTCTTCCACGTTCAGCGTGATCAGTCCATCTGCATGCCCGGTGAGAACGCGTGGCCCGTTCGCGGGCGAACGCAGGAAATCGAACATCAGGCCATGCTCCGGATCCTCATCCACCTTGGACTTCACCGGAACGCCGAGGGCGAGCAGTTGTGAAACGAGGCGGTGCTTGGCAGCTTCGATCAGGGCCCAGTAACGGGCGTTGTCGGCATCTTGGATGTCGGGAATCGTGCGGTTGAGCCGGCAGGCGATGCAGCGAGGATGAGGGTCGTCAGCGCCAAGCAGCCAGTTACAGTTTGCAGGCAGGTCGCGGTTGCCACAGAACTTGTAGGACTCTTTCCCTTTGCCGACGCGCCACGTGCCGGGCTGCTCGCCGGGATCGAGCGGGACGACCTGTGCGGATTCCGGGACATAGCCAAGGGGCGACTTGCAGTTAAGGCAGAGCGTGTTGCCGAAGAAAATCTGGCTGCCGCACTTGCACTTGAAAGCGCGCGAATGGCGTTCCGTTACGTCGCGGGTTTTCCATGAAGTGCCAAGGATTTTTCCCAGCGATTCCAGAAGGTTCAGCATGACGGTCCTCGTGTCCTGTTGGGTAACTCAGGGGGTGTGACTTTAGGCGGGGCGGACACGTTTTTTCGCGGCTTCTTCGTTGTCCGCCATTTCGAAGAGGCGGTCAAGCCGGCAGATAGCAAGCGTGTTGCGCACGGGTTGTTGCAGGCCCACGAGGATGAACCGTTGTTTACTGTCCTGGAATTTTTTCCAGAGGGTCACCATGGCGCCGATGACCATGCTGGGCATGGAGGCGACGCGCGAGAGGTCAAGAAGCACTGGAGTGGCGGGAGCTTCCTCAGCTGCCGCCGACAACTTGGTCAACAGCGCTTGCGCGTGGCTTTCTTCAAAGTGGGGGACAGTGACGCGTGCCACGATGAATCCGTCGACGGTCGAGATGGTAATGGTATCGTCCTGCATGGCTTGAACCCTCAATTCTGACCCGGCGCGTGTGAAACGCCCGGGCTGATGAACTTCCTAGTACGTGATCGTGCTCTGTTTCTGGCCAAGGCCGCCGATACCGCGGAGGGCCATCGCCAGTGCTTCCGGCTTCGTCGCCCAGCGCATGGCCTCCGTGCCGGAAATCAGCTGGTCGTGGTGCATCTGCAGCAGGTGCTGATCAAATGTCTGCATGCCGGATTCGCCACGTTCGATGTAATCGCGCAGCTCATTGACCTTGTTTTCAAAGATAAGCTTCTGGGTGACTGGCGAGCCGCGCAGAATTTCGATGGCGGGCCGCAGACCGTCCTTTCGTGTGAGGACGAGGCGCTGGGAGACGATGGCCTCCAGCGAGTTGGCCAATTGCGTGAGGAGCAGCTTGTGTTCCGCCGGGGGGAACATTGCAATGATGCGATCAATAGTCTGGGAGGCGGTCGCGCTGTGAACGGTTGAGAAGACCTGGTGCCCGGTGTCAGCGGCTTGAAGTGCCATGCGCAGGGAATCGAGGTCGCGAAGCTCGCCGATCAGAATCACGTCCGGATTTTGCCGCAAGGCCTGACGGAGTGCCTGGCCGAACGAAGGGGTATCGAATCCGACTTCAATCTGGCTGATCAAGGCCTTTTTGTTGGGGTGCACAAATTCGATCGGGTCTTCAACGGTGATGATCTTGACGGCATTGGCCTGGTTGATGAGGTCGATCATGGCGGCAAGGGTGCTGCTCTTGCCGCTACCGGTGGTGCCGGTGACCAGCGTCAGGCCGCGGCGTGACAGGGCGATGTCGCCGATGACCTTGGGGAGATGCAGGTCTTCGATCGCCGGGATTTTGAGGCGGATGACGCGCAACACGATGCCAGGCTTGCCCATCTGGCGAAAAGCGCTGCAACGGAAGCGGGTGACGCCCGGAATGGCGTAAGAAAAGTCGAGCCCTGAAGCGAAGTACGAAGAGAGCTCGTTCTGCTGCTTGGGCGCGATGGATGTGATGAACGCAATGATTTCTTCTTCGCTGAGGAGAGGGGAATCGACCGTTCGCAGCGTCCCGCCGATCCGGACCATGGGGACTGCATCCGCTTGCAGGTGTACATCGGAACTCTTGTTCTCCGCGGCAAAAACCAGGAGCTTTTGCAGGTCGATGCTCATCGGAGTGCCCCTTGCGTGGAAACATCAGCCGGGGAAATGCCAGCCAGATGTTGGTCCATGTGTCAGTTGCTTTTGGTGCCGTGAGACAAAGGAATGGGAAAACGCTTGGTCGATGATCCCAGGGTATGATCCGTCGGGTACAGGGGCACGTCAACCAGCCGCGGACCGGCTGTCAGCCAGACGTTGGCGCCCCAGCAATATGGGCTCGTGATAAAACGTGAAGATGGTGTACTGGGCCGCAATGCCGACATCGGCAAGGGGTGGCATACTGAGACGGCGCTTGAGGATCTGGTTGGGAATCCGGAGTACACCCGAGGGGTGCGGGGGAGTTTGCGGGGAGGTATGGGGGGTTGGGGGCCTATCCCCGGCCCCACCGGCCTAAGGGGGGCCTGTGCCGCTATCCCGATCCACCACTAGAACGCTACCAGCGGAAACCTGGCGGCAGGCCCTATCGCACGCGATATGTTGGACGTCGCCGACAGAGCGCCCGCGACAAGGGCTTTGGGACCAATCGCCGAGTGCGGCCTGGAGCCGGACCATGTTCTGGGCCTTGATGAAGTCGGTGGCGGTTTTGGCTTCGGGGTCGCAGTTGAGGCTGATGAGTACGAGTTTGGGGTTGGCGGCGGCGAGTGCCGCGGCTTCTTTCATGGCGGCGAGGTCCTCGGGGCGCGGTGTGGACCAGACGGCCCAGAAATTAAGGAGGACGTATTTGCCTTTGTAGTCGTCTAGTTTGAGGTCTTTGCCGTCGAAGGTTTTGGCGGTGAAGGTCGGGGCGGCCTGGCCGACTTTGAGGTGCGGGATGGCGGCGAGGGGGACGGGCGGGACTTCGAAGGGATCGTCGGAGACGCCACCGGGGATTTCGGGGACGGTGAAGGTGGCAGTGCCGGAGGCGAGGGGATCACCGTTGCCGCACAGCGAAGGCAGGGAGCGAAGAGAAGAAAAGACAAGTTTTAAAGGTCGGCAGTGAAGTCACCAAAAAATACGCCCTCCGCAACCTCCCCTCCAACATCCTGCTCGACCCTGCCGGCAAAATCCTCGCCAAAGACCTTCGCGGCCCCGCCATCGCCAATGCCCTCAGAAACCTTGGCAAAGAATCGCCTGCAAGAATACCCTTGGACCTCCCGTGAACCACCCGTGAACCACCTGTGGACTCCCCATGAACTCCCCGTGAACTGCCCGTGAACTCCTTAGCTAGTTGGGGGATCTGAATGCAGAGATAGTTTTCGTCGTCGCTTAGGCTTGGGACTTGGCCAGAGCGATGTGACCACGACCGGTCTTGAAAAAAAGGTTCTCGCCCGGCTTCTTGTCGATCTCGCGACGCTTCGCGCTGTAGATCCATCTGTCGCTAAGAGCGGCGGCGCACTCGGACCATTAGGGTAACAAGGCCAGAGACCAAGAGCAGAGCCGCGGAAGGCTCGGGCACTCCAATGGGCGCGGCGTTCCCGACACCGGGGTCGAAGACGAGCGAATAACCCGGATGCGTCGTCGCCCACGTGGGGTCGATCTGGAAGTACGGATCAATTTCGGCGCTGGCAAAACTGGGAGCGGCGTCGGCAAATCGGCGCCAGACCAGCGCCCGCAGTCCGACATATATGGAAGATCCTGCCGCCACGGCAAAGCTGCCTTGATAGTTGCCTGCCCCCTCATTGACCTCGCGGCCAAGTTCTTGCCAAGAGGGGGGGAAATTATAAACGTCCGAGCGAAATTCAAAGAGGCTGCCACTGTCGCCATAAATTCCAAGGAGGCTATGAGCTTCCGTGCCGCCGGCACCCACAGGCAACTCATCGGGATTGATCGTCCGGTAGCTCCCCGCCACCAGCAATGGCACGAGGGCGGTGGCCCCGGTTGGCCCAAGCACCGTCAACGAATACTGGATCGAGGCGTCGGCAGAGTTTACCGATCCGCTGGTGGCACTTAAGGATGCCGAGACGGCCGGCCCATTGACGAGGCTTGCAAGCCCAGAGCTGCCTGGAGTGCTGGCGAACTGGAGGGTAGCGGTCCCTCCACCCGTGGCCACTGCAGCAGGGGCCGCGGTAGTGCCGCTGTAGCTCTGCACCGGTTGGTTGAATGCGCCCACTTCGAGTCTGGCGGTCAACGCGGCCTGCGCACACGTGCCGCTGGCGACGCATGCAACTGCGAGCGTCCATACCACCGGCCTGACTACGCTACTGCCGTAACGTGTGATCTGTGGTGCCGATTTCATCAGGTGACTCCTCGTGGGTTACGTTCCGTCTTAGACGGAGCAAGCCAGTTGACCGCCGGGAGGGTAACCGTGACGGCACGCAGACGCGAGCGTACTCGTCAGGATATTGGCGTCTCGTGGCGTGAACCGGAACCCGGCATGGGAGCTTTCCTGATGGGGCGCCTGTGTGGGCCTGGAACATTCCCACATTGATTCAGGGTCGGGTTCCAGTAAGATTCCGGCTCCTTTGTTTGAACAGATAAGCTCGGAAGCCGCATGAAACCTCGTGCCCCACGTGGACAGACGCCAAAAACCGGGCAGGCGTCGCGCGCACCGCGGGCCGCCAACGTTAAGACACGACTGTTCGACACCGAGCAGAAGCTACGGGCGATTCTCAATGCGGCGGTTGACGCCATTATCACCATCGACGAGCGCGGTTTGATTGAGTCCGTGAACCCGGCCACGGAACGTCTGTTTGGTTACTCGGAATCGGAACTGCTGGGCAAGAACGTGAGCATCCTCATGCCTCAACCCTATCGGGGCGAACATGACGGATATCTGCGGAACTACCACCGCACGGGGAAGGCCAAGATCATCGGCATCGGGCGCGAAGTCAGCGGGATGCGTAAGGACGGCAAAATATTTCCGATCAATCTGTCGGTCAGCGAAGTTCACCTCGGCGGGCGCCGCTTGTTTGCCGGGGTTATCCACGACCTAACCGAGCGCCGCCGCCTGGAAAAGCAAATTCTGGAAGCCAGCACGGAAGAGCAGCGGCGCATCGGCCAGGACCTTCACGATGGCCTCTGTCAGGAACTCGTGGGCATCGCCTTCGCGGCGGAGCTGTTGGCCAATCAGCTCGATCGCGTAGGGAGTAACGAAGCGAAGGCCGCCCGGCAACTGGGCGCGGAGATCCGGCAGGCTGCGGGTCAGGCCAGGGCGTTGTCGCACGGTTTGAACCCGGTCGATCTGAAGGCCGGTGGTTTGCCGGAGGCGCTCAAGCAACTGGCCGGCAAGGTCTCGCAATCTTTCGGAATCCGATGCACGTTCCGGGTTGGCGGAATGGGAGAAGTAAGCGACGACACCGTAGCGACGCATTTTTATCGCATCGCCCAGGAGGCGGTGGGTAACGCCATCAAACATGGTAAAGCGAACCGCGTGACCATCCAGTTGCTTCAGGAAGGAAATTTGACGCGACTGGTGATAGAGGACAATGGCACAGGTCTAGCGAAGGCAGTCGCGGAGAAAATCACCCGTGGCTCTTTTCCGATGGGGGCCGGGGTGCATCAGTCTGCCGGCGGGATTGGGCTTCAGACGATGCGCTACCGCGCACGGATTATCGGCGGGACGTTTGACATTCAGTCGAAGCCGCGCGGTGGAACAGTGGTCGTTTGCAGCGTGCGACGCGATCTGCCGGTCTCGTGAGTCAGTCGACGCACGGCGCGCGGGGTATGGGACAGCTAGGTGAAACTCGTAAGCAAATTCGCTGGGGAGGACTGAGGCGACGGCGTGGCGCGAAAGTCGATAATCCGTACAGCGATTTACGGAGGTCCCGCCGGGCTGACATGTCAGAAAAGCCAAACAAAGTCGCAAAATTACGGCGTGTTCCGGCGGACAGAGTGCCGCGCGAACCCCGTCCCATGAACGGGCATACAGGCTTGCACGCTCCAGGCGCGGCACAGAAGCCCAAACCGCAACAAGAATTTGGCCAGGGAACCGTGCTGGACCGCCGCTGGGGCCGGCTGATTTAGGAGGGACGTAAGGATTTTCCCGATGCGGGATGCGGGCATTTCCCGCTCGTGCCAGGGTCGTCATTCCGTAGAATGGAACGAAATCATCGCGTCTTGAGTGTCTCTATGCCTGCCCACCGGCAACAAATACGCAAGTCTCGGCATCCGCGTGCGACGGCTGACCCGCGCGCCGTGCATCCCCACCGCGCCTATCTTGACGCGATACTGGCGAGCGAGCGTGAACTGGGCCGTCTGGGTCGAGAGCTCCATGACGGCGTCTGCCAGGAGTTGGCCGGGATTGCGTTTGAGGTCGAGGCGCTGCGGAAGAAGCTGGAGAACGGTACGCCTGTTGGCATGCCGGACCTGATCCATGTGGTGAGCCTGCTGCAGGACGCAACCCGTCACTCCAGGTCGCTTTCGCACGGACTATATCCAGTGAGTCCCGGCCCGAAGGGACTAGCCACGGCACTCGACGAGTTGGCAGCGGCCGTGAGCGACCTGAATGGTTTGGAATGCCGGTTCCAATCGAAACAGGCGATCGATCCGGGCGAATCCACCGTGGCGACTCACCTGTTTCGCATCGCCCAGGAGGCGGTGCGGGATGCCATCCATCGTGGGTTGGCACGCCGCATCCGAATTGAATTGAGCGCAACGCGCGATGTGATAACATTGAGGATCATCGACGATGGCCGCAGCCTTGAAGCCGATGGCCGTCTCCGCGCTGATATGGCCATGCAACTGATGCGCCACCGCGCGGACGTCATCGGGGCGCAATTGTCAGTACGCTCCGCCTCCAGTGGCGGCGTAAGCGTTGTCTGCCGCCTGCCGCGGCATATCGCGAAAACATGAGGTAACTGTCCATGCCAACGAAAAGCAGTCCAGCTCCGACAAAGCCATCAGCAGCGGGCGCGAAGCGCCGCATCTTTGTTGTGGACGACCACCCGATCGTCCGCCGTGGACTCGTTCAGCTGATCAGTCACGAGGCCGATCTGGAAATTTGCGGCGAGGCAGAGGATGCGCAGACGGCTCTCCGCGCCATCAAGGAAGCCAAGCCGGACATGGTTCTGCTGGACGTATCATTGAAAGAGAGCGACGGGCTGGAACTGGCCAAGGAACTGCGGGTGCATGTACCGGATCTGCCGATCCTGATGCTCTCGATGCATGATGAAACACTTTATACGGAGCGTGCGCTGCGGGCGGGAGCGCGCGGTTATTTGATGAAAGAGGAGGCCCCGCAGACGCTGCTGCTAGCGGTGCGAAAAGTGCTTTCGGGCGGCGTGTATGTCAGTGAAAAGATGAGCGCGAATCTCCTTCAGGGCATGGCACGGGGAAAGCGCGCGGGCGTGGAACTGCCGATGGACCGGTTGACCGACCGGGAACTCGAAATTTTTCACCTGATCGGCGGTGGAATAACCGTCAAACAAATTGCGGAAAAGCTGTTTTTGAGCGTCAAGACGATCGAATCGCACCGGGAGCACATCAAGGAAAAACTGAACATCAAAACCAGTGCCGAGCTCCTGCGTTTCGCCTCCCAAAATGCGTCGCCTGGCGGACGGAATTGAAGAACGCGAGATAGTCAATATGGCGGGAATATTCCTGCGCGTCCAGTGGAACATCCGGGTGATGGCATGCCGTTTTCACCTTCGCCTCTACTCTTCCACAATTTTCGAATAATTCGACCAAGTTGCTCTCATGCCCTTCAGAGAATTCCCGATCCCCAGTACCGCAGAATCCCGGTAGCGAAAGAAGGACGATACTGATTCATTGAGAGTCGAGATTGCCCAAGATGATAGTTGTTCAGACCGAGGAGTTTTCGATGCGAGCAGCAACCATGAACAAACCGATCAACGCCAGATGCCAGAGGACTATCTTATCGATCTATCAGTGGAGGGCGAAGCGAGTGGCCGCGCTTGCCATTCTGCTTGCCATGGGCCTGCTCTCAGGATGCCAGAGCACTCAAATGGCTAAGGAGGCTGATCATGCGATGGCGTGTGATTGTGACCGATGCATGAAGATGGCGTCGATGAAAGAAGGAGGGGGAATGAAAATGGGGCTTTCCAGCACAGTGGGATCCGAAGCTTGGAATTCACGTGACTTGAAGTCGCGGCCGCACTGACCCTATAGTGAGTCGTATTAATTTAAATCATACCAACATGGTCAAATAAAACGAAAGGCTCAGTCGAAAGACTGGGCCTTTCGTTTTAATCTGATCGGCACGTAAGAGGTTCCAACTTTCACCATA